>Ga0114972_10000544_pt1 | contig 28068 bp, 25 predicted proteins | sample M_140807_EF_Meta_FD_87354 | JGI IMG/M metagenome (GOLD analysis project Ga0114972, IMG submission 87354) | Freshwater microbial communities from Lake Montjoie, Canada to study carbon cycling - M_140807_EF_MetaG | ecosystem: Environmental > Aquatic > Freshwater > Lake | place: Lake Montjoie...
CCCTTCGCGCTCGTCGTTGGCCCCTCCCAGCCCACGGTGAAAAACTTTCCGGAGCTGCTGGCGATCGCCCGGTCGAAGCCGGAGGCGATCTCCTTCGCCTCCTGGGGCGTCGCCTCGACGCCGCATCTCGCGATGATGCGGCTCTCCCAGGCGCTTAATCTGAAAATGCTGCATGTGCCCTTCACTGGGCAGGCACCGGCGATGCAGGCGGTGATGGCCGGGCAGGTCGATATCTTCGCGCTGCCTGTCGGTGGCGCCGAGAGCATGACGCGCGACGGCAAGACCCGCGCCATCGCCGTCTTCGCGCCGGGGGAGATCCCGCTATTCCCGGGCGTGCCGCCGATCAAGCAATATGGCGTGCCGATCGAGACCGGCCTGTGGAAGGCGCTCTATGCCCCGGCCGGGACACCACGGCCGGTGATCGACCGGCTGAACCAGGCGATGCGGGAGGCGCTGAAGGCGCCGACCGTCGCCGAGGTGCTGCGGCAACAGGGCGCCGTCGCTGAGCCGACCACGCCCGAGGCGCTGGACGAGCTGGGCAAGACCGAGTTGCTCGCCTGGGGCGCGGTGGTGAAATCGACCGGCGCGACGCTCGACTGAGGCCAGCGCCACGGGGCTTTGCCGCGTTGCCCAGGACACCGGAAGTGTCCGCCCGGCGACTGCGGGTCAGCAAAAACGAAACCCAGCGGCCTCAGCCTTCGGCCAGCGCCGCTTCCACCGCCGCGGCGAGGCCGAACAGCGCGGCATCGGCCATGCTTTCCCCGGTCAGCATCAGCCCGACCGGCGCTTCGCCGGGGCGGTGGATCGGCAGGCTGATGCTGCAGCGGTCGAGGAAATTGCCCACCGCCGGATTCCGCAGCAGCAGCAGGTTGATGCGGTTGTAATCCGCCTCCGCCGCCACCTCGGCCAAGGCGGGGGGGATGATCGGACAGGTCGGCGTGACCACGGCATCGAAGTGCGCTGTTCGCGCCGCGATCGCCGCCGAAATGCGCTGGCGCGCCGCGAGCAGGGCGATGTAGTCGGCCGCCGACATCCCCTCGCCCCGGCGGATGCGGGCCAGGATGCGCGGATCGTACTGGCTGGCGCGTTCGGCGATCAGGCCCTGATGCCAGGCCCAGGCCTCGCTCGCGGCGAAGCCGCCCTTGGCGTTGACCTGCGGAATCTCGGCCAGCTCTGGCAGGTCGAACATTTCGATCCTCACCCCGGCGGCCGAGAGGCGGGAGAGGGCGCGCTGGAAGGCGTTGCCCACGGTGAGGTCGATATCATCGGTCAGGAAGGTGCCGCGCGGCAGACCCAGCCGCAGCCCTGCCAGCGGCCTGGGCGCCGGCGGGGTCGGCACTTCCGCCCCGGCGATCACCGCATCCAGCAGCGCGCAGCAGGCGACGCTGCGCGCCAGCGGCCCGACGGAATCGAGCGAGGGCGCGAGCGGTAGCACACCTTCAATCGGCACCCGCCGCGCCGTCGGCTTGTAGCCGACCACACCGCAGAGCGCCGCCGGCACCCGGCAGGACCCGCCGGTATCGGTGCCAAGGCCGCCAAAGCCCATGCGATCCGCCGCCGCCACGCCGGCCCCGGAGGAGGAGCCGCCCGGCAGCCGCCCGGTGGCGCGGTCCCAGGGGCTGAGCGGGGTGCCGTAATGCGGGTTCACGCCGAGGCCGGAGAAGGCGAACTCCACCATGTTGGTCCGGCCGATGACGATGAAGCCCTGCCGCCGCAGGCGCCGGACCACTGGCGCATCGGCCCGGGCGGGCGGCGCATCGGCCAGGGCGACGGAGCCGGCCGGGGTTGGCCGGCCCGCCTCGTCGAACAGGTCCTTCACCGTGACGGGGATGCCGGCCCAGGGGCTGGGCGCCCGCCCGGCGGCGCGCAAGGCGTCGATGGCGCGGGCCTCGGCGCGGGCCGTTTCGGCATGCAGCGCGGTGAAGGTGCGGCGGCCCTCTCCGGCCGGGTCCTCGGCCCGGGCAAGGGCGGCCTCGACCAGGGCGAGGGCGGAGGTGCGGCCGGCGGCGAGCGCGGCTGCGGCATCGGCGATGGTGTCCATGCGCCGATGGTGGCTGGGTTGGGCCGGACGGGGAAGGGGGTTTAGAGCGCGATGCGTTGAGGCGGAATCGCCGAAGGCGCTGAATCGCGCGATCCAACACCTGCTGGAGCGGGCTGCGTGAACGTATGTGAACGCAGCATGCTCTAGGAGGGTGACGGCGCACCGAGAGGCGCCAAACGGCGGCTTGGCGTCCGCACCAGAACCGTGGCTTCCAGCGCGGCCTGTGGGTGCGCGCTGCTGGAGCAGTGTCCGGTCTGATGGAGCAGACGGTGATCCATCAGATCGGAGATGAGTTGCTCTGGGCCAGGCTGCGTTGTGGCGGACTCGCCAACAACGCCAAATCTCGCGACCAAACAAAGACCCGAGCAGGATGCGTGAGCGAATTCGGACGCCGCATGTTCTAATGAATCTCCGGCTCCGGCGTCGCCGCGCCAGCCTTCAAAAACTCCATGTCGCACCCCTCATCGGCCTGGCCGACCTGATCGAGGTAGAGCGAGGTCCAGCCGCGCTGATAGCGGCGGGCGGGGGCGGCCCAGGCGGCGCGGCGCCGGGTGAGCTCGGCTTCCTCAACCAGCAGGTCGATGCGCCTGCCGGCGGTGTCCAGCCGAATCAGGTCGCCGTCCCGGACCAGGGCCAGCGGCCCGCCCACATGGCTCTCGGGCGCCACATGCAGCACGCAGGTGCCATAGGAGGTGCCGGACATGCGGGCGTCGGAGACGCGGACCATGTCACGCACGCCCTGCTGCAGCAGTTTTTTCGGAATCGGCATCATGCCCCATTCCGGAAAGCCAGGCCCGCCCTGCGGCCCGGCTTGGCGCAGCACCAGCACGCTGTCCGCGGTGACAGCCAGCGCGGGGTCGTCGAGCCGGGCGTTCATGTCGTTGTAGTCGTTGAACACCACCGCCGGGCCAGTGTGTTGCAGCAGCTTCGGATCGGCGGCGCTGGTCTTGATGACGGCACCCCGCGGGGCGAGCGAGCCGCGCAGGATGGCAACCCCGCCTTCCGCCTGCAGCGGCCGGTCGAGCGGGCGGATGATCTCCTCGTTATAGACCTCCGCGCCGGCGAGGTTCTCGCCCAAGGTCAGCCCGGTGACGGTGCGCGCCGCGAGGTCGAGGAAGGGCGCGATGCGGGCCAGGAAGCCGCGCGCCCCGCCGGCGTAGAAGAAATCCTCCATCAGGTATTCGCCGTTGTTCGGCCGCAGGTTCGCCACCAGCGGCACAGCGCGGCTGATGGCATCGAAGCGTTCGAGGTCGAGCGCGAGGCCGGCGCGGCGGGCCATCGCGATCAGATGCGGGATGGCGTTGGTGGACCCGCCGAAGGCCATGGTGGCGGTCACCGCGTTGTCGATCGAGCCCTGGGTCAGCAGCCGGGCCGGGGTCTCGTCCTCCCACACCATCTCGACGATCCGCCGGCCGCATTCCGTGGCCATCCGCGGATGCGCGGAATCGGCGGCGGGGATCGAGGACGCGCCAGGCAAAGCGAGGCCCATCGCTTCCACCGCCAGCATCATGGTGGCCGCGGTGCCGGCGGTCATGCAGGTACCGAAGCTGCGGGCGATGCCGCTTTCCATGTCCTTCCACTGCGCCGAGGTGATGTTCCCGGCGCGCAGTTCCGCATTGTACTTCCACACATCGCTGCCTGAGCCGAGCTTCTTGCCGCGCCAATTGCCCGACAGCATCGGCCCGGCGGGGACGAAGATGCAGGGCAGCCCCGCCGAGAGCGCGCCCATCACCAGGGCGGGCGGGGTCTTGTCGCAGCCGCCCAGCAGCACGAGCCCGTCGCAGGGCTGGCTGCGCGCCAGCTCCTCGGTCTCCATCGCCAGCAGGTTGCGATAGAGCATGGAGGAGGGCTTCATGAACTGCTCGGTCACCGGATGGGCCGGCAGCTCCACCGGGAAACCGCCCGCCTGCCAGACGCCGCGCTTCACCTCCTCGGCCCGGGTGCGGAAATGCGCGTGGCACGGGCTCAGCTCAGACCAGGTATTGATGATGCCGATCACCGGCTTGCCGCGGAAATCCTCCTCTGCGAGCCCGGTCTGCAACAGCCGGGAGCGATGCCCGAAGGCGCGCAGATCATCGACGCCAAGCCAGCGATGGCTGCGCAATTCCTCGGGCTTCTTGCGGCGCATGGCGTCCTCCTCGGCTTGCCGCAGAGTGGCCGCCGGCCTAGCTGCTGTCCATGGCATCGCCCCCGACGGAAGACTGGCGCCATGGCGTCGCCGGCCTGCTGGTGACCCCCTTCGATGCGGCGGATCGCCTCTCGCCCGCACGGCTGCTGCCGCTCCTCGCGCGCGGTGCGGCGGCCGGGATCGCGGCCTGGGTGGTGCATGACGATATCGGCGAATGCGACGCGCTTCGGGCGGCCGAAGCGGCGGCGCTGCAGGCCGCACTGCCGGCGCTGCTGGCCGGCCGCGCGCCCGTCGTGGCCGGGCTTGGGCGCAACCTGCCGGTGGCGGTGACGTTGGCGCGGCGGGCGGCGGGCGATGGCGCGGCCGCGGTGCTGGTGCCGCAGCCAACCGGACCGCACGTCGCGCCGCGTGGCATCATCGCCCATGTGGCGCGCATCGCCGATGCGACACCGCTGCCGATCCTCTTTCGCCTGCACGCGCCGGGCATCGGGCTGCCAGCGATCGAGGCGCTGCTGCGCATCCCGGGGCTGGCCGGCATCGTCTGGGCCTCGGCCGATCTGATGGCGCTCAGCGCGGCGATCACCCGCGCCCCGGCAAGCGTCGCCTTCCTGTGCGGCCTCGGGGAAGCCTGGGCGCCGGCGATGACGGCGATGGGCGCGCGGGGCCTGGCCTCCAGCCTCGCCAATCTGGCCCCGGCCCGCGCGGTGGGTTTGCATGCCGCGCTGACGGCGGGCGAACGAGATGCGGCCCGCGCGCAGCTCGCCGCACTCGCGCCTTTCGCGGCGCTGCGGGCCGAGGAGCAGGGCGGCGCGGAGGTCGCGGTGTTGAAGGCAGCGCTCGCGCTGATCGGCGAACCGGTGGGCGCGGCGCGCCCACCCGCCGCCTGGCCCTTGCCGCCGGGCTCGGCGGCCGGGCTGCGGGCGCTGCTGGCGGCCTGGGGGCTGGGGCGGCCCGGCTGAGCCGCCCCGCGCTGGCTACTCCGCCGCGCGCGCCAGCGGAATCGGTAACCCGCCGGGAATGCTCTGGCCACGCCAAAGGTCGGCGAGCAGCGCATCGGCCGCCGGCCGGCCGATCACCGGGGCGACGAGTTCGACAAATTTCTCGTCGAGCTCGGTATCCGAAAGTGGCGCGTCGGGGTCGCCCTTGCGGGTCGGCTGGTAGCGATAGAGCTGGCGGCCGTCAGCGAGGTCGATCCAGACCTTGGCCGCGCGCTGGCCGGGATAGGCATTGGCCAGCTCCGGGTCGAGTTCGACCGAAACCTTCGACATGATCGCGCGGATGCGCGCATCGGCGAGGTTCGCCGGCTCGAAGGCCGCGATCCGCACGCCGCCCAGGACCAGCAGCGCGCCCACCGTGTATTGGGTGGAAAAGCGTGCTTCCTGTTCGGTTCTCACCGCCGGGCGGTCGCAGACACTCTTGGTCGGGCCATAGCCGCCCACCTTGATGCGGCTGATCTGTTCCGGCGCGAAGCCGTGCTCACGCTGCAGGTCGCGCACGGCATCAAGCGCGGCGAAGATATGGCCGCAGCAGCCATGGTTCTTGAAGGTCATCTCGGTGATGCAGACCCGGCTGCCCAGATCGGCCAGGGCCTTGGCCCATTTGCCGGTATCCTCGCTGGTTGCCGCCGCGAAGCCCTTTGGCCCGTGCAGCGCATCGAGCGCCCCGGTCACGCCGGCCCGCGCGCCGATCGCCGCCAGCGCCCCGGCATCGGCGGCATGGCCGGGATGCAGCGGCTTTGACATGGAATCGGACAGGAAGGCCTGTTGCAGCCCGCCGGCAAAGGTCGCCGCCGTGGCGATGGCATGGCCGATCTGGGTCGCATCGCAGCCCAGCGCGACGGCGGTGGAGACGGCGGCCCCGAAGGTGCCGACCGTGCCCGTGGTGTGCCAGTTGATGTAGTGGCTGGGCTGTACCGCCATGCCGATGCGGCAGGAGACTTCATAGCCCGCGACGATCGCGCGCAGCAGCTGCTCCATCGAGCCGCCCTGCTGCTGCACGGCGGCCAATGCCGGGGCGATGGTCGGGCAGCCGGGGTGGTAGCCGGCATCCCGGAAGATGTCGTCGAACTCCACCGTATGGCTCGCCGTCGCGTTCAGCAGGGCGGCATGCCGCAACGGAGAGGCTGCGCCATCGACATAGCAGATGGACCGCCCGGGGCCGCGTTCGGCCGCCAGCGCTGCTGCCAGCAGCGTGGCCGGGGGCTTGGAACAGCCGGGGATCAGGGCGGCGAACCAGTCGATCAGCGCGCGCCGGGCATGATGCGCCACCTCGGCCGGCAATGGGCCTCGGGCCCAGCCGGCGGCGTGTTCGGCGAGTGTGAGCAGCGGGTTGTCCATGGCAGCCTGCTACGCGTTGCCGCGCAGCACCTCCTTGTTGATGACCACATCTTCATCGAGCCGGTTGTCGAAGCAGGCGAGGATGCTGTCCGCGCAGGACAGCGCCATGCGCCGCAGGCCCTGTTCGGTCGCCGCCGCGGTATGCGGCGTGATGACGATGTTGGGCAGCTGCAGCAGCGGATTGCTCTCGACCGCGGGTTCGTCCCACAGCACGTCCACGCCAGCGCCCGACAGGTGCCCGCTGGTCAGCGCCGCGGCCAGGGCCTTTTCGTCGACCAGCGTGCCGCGCGCGGTGTTGATCAGCACCGCGCCCTGCTTCATCGAGGCCAGGAACTCGCCATTGATGATGCCGCGGGTCTCGGCCGAGGAGGGCAGGTGGACGGTTACCACATCGGCCTCGGCGAGGCCGGCCTGCAGGTCCTTTACCGGGATGAAGCCGGCGCCCTTGATGGTGTTCTGCGGGATATAGGGGTCGCGCACCAGCACCTTCATGTCGAAGGCCTTGCACAGCCGCGCGACCCGCCCGCCGATGCGCCCGAAGCCCATCACCAGGATGGTCCTGCCGCCCAGATCGAAGGTGGCCGGCACCGGCGGGTTGCTCCATTGCAGGGCGCGGGTCTGGCGGTCGTAGAAGAAAGTCTGCCGGGCGACGTTGAGCAGCAGCATCATCGCGTGCTCGGCGACGCAGGCAGCATTGGCATCGGGCGTGACAGTCAGCGGAATGCCGCGTTCGGTCAGCGCTGGCACATCGACCGCGTCGTAACCGACGCCGTGTCGCGCGACGATCCGCAGCTTCGGCGCATGCGCCAGGAATTCGCGGTTGATCGGCGTTGCCCGCACGATCACCGCATCGGCGTTCGGCATGGCGCGGGCGATGGTCTCGGCGTTCACCGGGTCCAGCACCTCGACCGTCACGCCGGGGACGGCGCGGAGCTGGGCGAGGGCTTCGGGGTGGACGGGACGCAGACAAACAACGTGCGGCATGGCGGTTTTCCTTACGAGATCAATCGAGGCAGGTGCCAGAGACGCGGATGATTTCGCCGAAGGTCGCTAAGGCGAGACCAAAGACCGGGCGACGGGACAGGCAGACCATGGCGGGCTCCCTAATCGGCGGTGGCGCCGGACAGGCGCACGATCTCAACCCAGCGGGGAATATCAGCCCCGATGAAGTCGCCGAATTCGGCCGCGGCCTTCGGCAAGGGCTCATTGCCCTGCTCGATCAGCTTGGCGTGCAGCGCCGGGTCCTGCACCGCCCCCAGAATCGCCGCTGACAGGCGAGAGATGGCCCCGGGCGGCGTGCCGGCCGGCGCCATTACGCCGTTCCATAAGGCCACCTCGAAGCCGGGCAGCGTTTCGCCGATGGTCGGGATGCCGGGCAGCGCGGCAGCCCGCCGCGCCGTGGTGACGGCCAGCGGGCGCAGCTGCCCGGCGGTGACGAAGCCCAGCACCTCCGGCAGGGGGGAGGCGATCATCTGGATCTTGTTGGCCAGCAGATCGGTCGCCGCCGGCGCACCGCCCTTGTAGGGCACATGCACCATCTCGATCCCCGCCCGCGCACAAAACAACGCACCGGCCAGATGCAGCGAGGTCCCCGACCCGGCGCTGCCATAGAAGACCTGCCCCGGCCGCGCCTTGGCATAGGCGATCAGGCCCGGCAGGTCGGTGACCGGCAGGGCCGGGTTCACCACGATGAGGTTCGGCACCAGGGAGACGAGCGCGACCGGGGCAAAATCCCGCAGCGGATCGAAGGGCAGGGATTTATAGAGCGCCTTATTGGCACCGATGATGCCGCTGGTCGCCATCAGCAGCGTCTGGCCATCGGGCGTCGCGCGGGCCACGCCCTCGGCGGCGATATTGCCACCCGCGCCGGGCCGGTTCTCAACCACCATCGGTTGGCCCAGTCGATCGCCGATGGTCTGCGCGACCATCCGGGCCGTGACATCCGTGCTGCCGCCGGCGGCGAAGGGCACCACCAGCCGGATCGGCTTTTCCGGCGCCCAACCCTGTGCGCGCGCCGCCGGGGCCGCGGCCAACCCGGCGAGCAGCGCGCGGCGCTTCATTGCAGATGCGCCTCCGGGCCCATGATGGCTTCACGCATGCGGGCCTGCAGAATGCTGGCCTCCCGCGGCGGCAGCACCAGCGGCTGCGGCGCCTCGTCGATCTTGATCACGGCGAATATCAGCCCCCCCGCACGGATCGCCTGGTGCAGCGCCAGCAGCTCCTCGGCGGTCCGGACCAGGCGGCTATCGGCGATCCCCGCCGCCCGCGCCATGCCGACCAGATCGACCCCGTGACGCGTCGCTGTCTCCTGCATGCCGGTCTCGCCGTAATGCTCATTGTCCAGCACCACGATGGCGAGGTTGCCTGGCCGCTTCACCGCGATGGTGGCGAGCGATCCGATGCCCATCAGCATCTCCCCATCGCCCGTCACCACCAGCACCCGGCGTTCCGGCTGCGCCTGGGCGAGGCCGAGGCCCATCACCGCCGCCGCGCCCATGCCGCCCCAGAGCGGCAGGTTGAGCGGCGTATCGCCGGCCGCGGTGATGTCCCAGGCCGGCGCGCCGAGGCCGCCGATCGCCAGCATCCCACCGCGATCCGCCAGCAGCGTCTTCACCACCTCGCGCCGCATCAACTTGCCTGTCGGTCCCGTCTGCATCGGCGTCACTTCCCGAAGGTCTTGGCGCCGATCACGCGCTGGCTGATCAGCGTCGCGGTCGGGCGATAGGTGTTGAAGGCAAGCCGCAGCGTGGCATTCACCGTGGGCGCCACATCTTCTGGCGTTTCGGCGCGCTTCACCAGGGTGCCCATGGCTTCCAGCACGGTCTGGGTGGCATTGCCCATCGGGATCTGGAAGGGATTGAACTCCCCATAATCGCCACGCATCGTCACGATCATGGGGCAGGGCGTGCGATGCGCGATCGGCACCGACAGCATATTGATGCAGTTGCCCACCCCCGAGCTCTGCATCAGCAGCACGCCCTTCTCCCCACCCAGCCAGCCGCCGAAGATCAGGCCGATGCCTTCCTCCTCGGTGGTCAGGGTGGTGACCTTGATGTCGTTATCGGCGAGGCAGCGCTTGATCAGCCGGGAATGACCGGCATCCGGCACCAGCGCCACCTGGCGGATACCGTGTTCCTTGAACAGGGCGTAGATCTGGTCCGGCCAATCGGCCGCGGCATCGGACATGGGTTTCCTCGCGCGTCTTGGCTATATCCAAGCCCCGGCACGCGGCGCTGGCAAGACCGCTTCGCGGCTTGCTAGACCCTGCGCATGGCCTTCGCGCACAGCATCGGCGGCACGCTGTACCGCTTCCCGGATCTGCGCACCCTGCTGGCGCGGGCCAGCCCGCCGCGTTCGGGCGATGCGCTGGCCGGGGTCGCGGCGGCCAGCGCGGCTGAACGGGTGGCCGCCCAGCGCGCGCTGGCTGAACTGCCGCTACGGCATTTCCTGCACGAGGCGGTGATCCCCTATGAGGCCGATGAGGTCACCCGGCTGATTCAGGACCGCCACGATGCCGCGGCCTTCGCCCCGGTCGCGCATCTGACCCTGGGCGGCTTCCGCGACTGGCTGCTGGGGGCAGCCGACAGCGCCGCGCTCACCGCCCTGGCGCCTGGCCTGATGCCGGAGATGGCGGCCGGCGTCAGCAAGATCATGCGGCTGCAGGACCTGGTGGCAGTGGCCGCGAAGTGCCGGGTGGTGACGCGCTTCCGTAACACCATTGGCCTGCCGGGCACGCTTTCGATCCGGCTGCAACCGAACGATCCGGTCGATGACCCGCGCGGCGTGGCGGCAGCCATCCTCGACGGCTTGCTGCTCGGCGCGGGGGATGCGGTGATCGGGGTCAATCCGGCCACCGACAATATCGAGACGACGCGCCGCGTGCTCGACCTGCTGGACATGGTGCGGACCCGCTTCGACATCCCGACCCAGAGCTGCGTGCTGGCGCATGTCACGACCACCCTCCGGGCCATCGAGCAGGGGGCGCCGGTCGATCTGGTGTTCCAGTCCATCGGCGGGACGGAGGGGGTGAACCGCAGCTTCGGCGTCTCGCTCACGCTGCTGGCCGAAGCCCGTGCCGCGGCGCTCTCGCTCAAGCGCGGGACGCTCGGCGACAATGTGATGTATTTCGAAACCGGTCAGGGCAGCGCCCTGTCGGCCGAGGCGCATCACGGCTGCGACCAGCAGACCATCGAGGCGCGGGCCTATGCCGTCGCGCGGGAATTCGCCCCACTGCTGGTCAACAGCGTGGTCGGCTTCATCGGCCCGGAATACCTCTTTGACGGCAAGCAGATCACCCGCGCGGGGCTGGAGGATCATTTCTGCGGCAAGCTGCTCGGCCTGCCGATGGGCGTCGATGTCTGCTACACCAACCACGCCGAGGCGGATCAGGACGACATGGACGCGCTGCTGACGCTGCTGGGCGTCGCTGGCGTGACCTATGTGATGGGCGTGCCCGGGGCGGATGATGTGATGCTGGCCTATCAGAGCACCTCCTTCCATGACGGGCTCTATGTGCGGGCCGCGCTCGGCAAACGGCCGGCGCCAGAATTCGCCGCCTGGATGGAGCGCATGGGGCTGGACGCGGCAAGCCGCGCCGGCGCCCTGCCGCTTACCCTGCCGGATTTGCGATGACCGCACCGGCCCGCTGGGCGACGCTCCGCCGCTTCACCACCGCCCGCGTCGCGCTTGGCCGGGCCGGCCATGCGCTGCCGACCGCTGCGCATCTGGACTTCCAGGAAGCCCATGCGCTGGCGCGCGATGCGGTCCATGCCGCCCTCGACCCCGCACCGGTCGCGGCCGCCGCGGCGGCGCTTGACCTGGCGGTGGTCGCGGTGGCGAGCGAGGCGCCGGACCGGCGCGCCTATCTGCTGCGCCCCGATCTCGGCCGCCGGCTGCGGGCGGCGGATGCCCAGCGCCTGCCAGCGGCGCCCGGCGCCTTCGTCTTCGTCGTGGCCGATGGCCTTTGTGCGACCGGCGTTAGCGACCATGCCCCGGCGCTGCTGCGGGCCGCCGTGCCGCTGCTGCGGGCGGTGGGGATGAGCGTCGGTCCGGTGGTGATCGCCAGCCAGGCACGCGTCGCGCTGGGCGATGCGATCGGGGAGGCGATGGGCGCGGGCATGCTGGCGATGCTGATCGGGGAGCGGCCCGGGCTGACCGCCCTCGACAGTCTCGGCGTCTATCTGACCGCCGCGCCCCGGCGCGGACGGACGGATGCCGAGCGCAACTGCATCTCGAATATCCGCCCGGCGGGTCTACAGCCGGCGGCGGCGGCGGTGAAGCTCGCCTGGCTGGCCGGCGCGGCGCGGCGGCTGGGGGAGACCGGGGTTCGGCTGAAGGATGAGCAGCCGGCCACGGCCCTGCCCGCGCCATGATCCGCGTCACGGCCCGCATCGCCCTCAATGAGGATGAGCTGCACGAGGATTTCCTCCGCGCATCCGGCCCCGGCGGGCAGAACGTGAACAAGGTAGAAACGGCGGTCCAGCTGCGCTTCGATGTCGCCCGCAGCCCGAGCCTGCCCGAGCCGGTGCGGGCACGGCTGCTGGCGATGGGCGGCCACCGGCTGACCCAGGACGGCGTGCTGGTGATCACCGCCCAGCGCTTCCGTCAGCGTGAGCGCAACCGCACCGATGCGCTGGCGCGGTTGGTGGCGCTGATCGTCGAGGCGGCGAAGCCGCCGCCGCCGCCGCGCCGCGCGACCAAGCCGACGCTCGGCTCCAAGCAGCGGCGGTTGGAGGGCAAGGCGAAGCGCGGCGACGTGAAGCGCGGGCGCGGCCGGCCCGCGTCGGATTAGCGCAAGATGCGTTGCGGCGGGATCGCCGAAGGCGCTGAATCCCGCGACCAAACAAAAGTCAGAGCGGGATGCGTGAGCGAATGCGAACGCAGTATCCTCTCGACCAGGGACCGTTAGACCAGGGACCGTTCTGGGCCCGATATTTTCCAGGGCGATCGGTCTTTCGGGTCCTGTCACCTGATCGGCGCTATCCGGTCAACGCGGCCGTCGCCGCCGGGCCTTCCAGCATCAGCACCGATTGCGGCGTCTGCATGCGAATGCCGAGTTCATCGAACCGCCGCTTGATCCGCCCGTTCAACTCCCGTGCCACCGGCCAGCGCTGGGTCGGATCGGTCTTCATCCTGGCCCGCACCGTCAGGCTGGCGTCGTTCAGCTTGTCGATGCCCCAGACATCAATGTCGTCGCGGAGATGCGGGGCGAGCTTGCTCTCCAGGCGCATTTCGGCGCCGACCTCGCGCAGTGCCTGCAGCACCCGCTCAACATCCTCGGTATAGGGGATGGTGATGTCGATGACTGCGAAGGCGAAGTCGCGGGTCATGTTGGTGACGGTGGTCACCGCGCTGAAGGGGATGATGTGCAGGCTGCCATCGGTGGCGCGCAGCTTGATGGAGCGGATGGAGAGATGTTCCACCACCCCGGTCAGGCCGCCGAGCTGCACCACGTCGCCGACCGCCACCGCATCCTCCAGCAGCAGGAAGATGCCGGTGATAACGTCACGTACCAGGGTCTGCGACCCGAAGCCGACCGCGAGGCCGATGACGCCGGCGCCGGCCAGGAGCGGTGCCACGTTCACGCCGAGCTGGGAGAGGGTATTCAGCACGACGAAGGTGGCGATGACCACGCCGACCACGGTGCGGAGCATCGGCAACAGGGTACGCATGCGCGCCCCGGCCGCCGCGTCGCGCTCGCGGCCCATCATCTCCAGCCGCCGCCGGATCATGCCGTTGGCGATCTCCCATACCAGGAGAGCGAGCAGCAGCGTGGTGCCGATCGAGAGCAGCGTCCGCACCAGCTGCCAGCCAAGCGCACCGCTCCGGAACCAGTCCAGGCTGTCGAGCCCCCAGGTCTCCAGCAGCAGCACAAGGGCGCCGGCGGTAAGGGTCAGGGCGAGCAGGCCGCGTAGCAGCGGCGCATAGGGCGCGATGCGCGCCGCGAGCCGGACCTGCGCATCATCGGCATCGGGCGGCGGTCGGAGCAAGCCGCGCAGGCCGCGCTGCGCGGCCTCATCCAGCAGCCAGGCGCCGATGACGATGGCCAGGGTCAGCAGCGTGCCGATGGTCAGCGCGTGCAGGCCGTTCTCGATCGCCAGCGCCCAGACCGCCCAGGCGGCCAGCAGCCAGGCGATGACGCAGATGTGCCAGACCGCGCCGATCCGGTCGCGGATGGCGCGCAGCAGGCGGCGGCTGTCGGAGACGCCCTCGGCCGTCTCCTCGGCGGTCAGCGGTGCCGCGCGCAGCAGATCGGCAACGGGCTGACGATAGCGCAGCACCAGCCCGGCCAGCAGCAGCGAGATGAGCAGCAGCGTGACGTTCAGTAGGGCGTCATAGGCCGACCAGGGTATGCCAAGCAGCAGCCCCGTCTCGGCCAGCGCATAGCCGCCGAGCCCGATCAGCAGGAAGCGCCGCAGCACGACGAGACCATAATCGGCCCCGGCATCAGAGACCGGGATCAGCCCGAGCACCTGGGAGCCCGGCGCCAGCAGCAGCCGGGCGAAGACGAAGGCGACCCGCGCCGCGACATAGAGCTTGCCAATCGTCAGCCCGACCTGGCCCGTGGTGGGCAGCGGCGAGAGCAGGCGCAGCGCGCCCATCGCCAGCGCCGCGAAGGCCAGGATCGGCAGCAAATCCAGCAGTATCCAGCCCAGGACCAGGACCAGCTTGCGGGACCAGACCCAGCGCGGCGCCGGGCGCAGCGCCGCCACCTCCAGCCGTTCCCGCGCCGGGCGCAGCAGCCGCCGGGCGAGGCGTTCGATCAGCAGGCCGCAGCCGAGCGCGAGCAGCAGCTTCCAGGACGCATCGATCAGCCGGGTGCGCGCCACCGGATCGGCCAGCAGCTGGGCGGTGGCGCTGATCAGGGCGGGCAGGTCGGCCATGCTGCGGATGGCGACGGCCAGCCCGGCGGCGGCGGTATCGAAGCGGTCGGTGATCGCCGTCCAGAGCTGCGCGGTGACGGTGTCAGGCTTGATGATGGGCGGCGGCGGCGCGGCGGCTGCCTCGGCTGATGGGGCGGCTGATGGGGTGCCTGATGGGGTGCCTGATGGGGTGGTGGTCTGGCCGCGGGCGGCGGCGGCCAGGGCCTGCAAGGTCCGGATCAGCTCCTGGCGCTTCGCCTCATCCTTCAGCAGCCCGGCCAGGCGTTCCAGCTCGGCTGGCGCCATGGCGGGGGCCGCGGCGGGCGCGGGCGGCGCCGAGGCAGCGGCGGGTGCGGGCTGCGCGGCGCCGGGCCGCGCCAGCGGAACGGCCAGCAGGAGGAGAAGCAGCAGGCGAGGCAGCATTGTCCCCTATCCTAGAGCAGGCTTCCTTGAGATGGATCACCTTGTGATCGATCTCAATAAAGATGGCCTGCTTTAGTGGATTTCGCCGCCCCTGGCGCGCCGCCGTGCGGGCGGATGGACGCCCGGCCCGCCGCACGTCACGCTTTGCCCATGCGGGCCTTGCGCGACCCCTCGATCTGGCTGGTGATGCTGGCCCTGCTTGGCACCCACCTGGCCGGCATGGGGGCTTTCCTCGCCCTGCCGGTGCTGGCGCCGCCGATCGCGGCGGAGCTCGGCCTGCCGGCCAGCCTCGCCGGGTTCAACACCTCGCTGGCCTATGGCGGGGCGATGCTCTCGGGCCCCTTCACCCAGACGCTGATCCGCCGGCATGGCGGGGTGCGGGTCTGCCAGGGGGCGCTGGTCGTGCTCGGGCTCGGCATCGCGCTCGCGGTCATCGGCCATCCGCTGGCGCTGATCGTGGCGGCGCTGATCGGCGGCATCGGCCATGGTCCGCTGACCCCGGCCGGCAGCCATGTCCTGGCGGCGCGCACGCCAGAACGGATCCGCAGCCTGATCTTTTCCCTGAAACAGACCGGCGTGCCGGCCGGCGCCATGCTGATCGCCGGGATCGCGCCGCTGATCGCCACCGCCTATGGGTGGCGCGCCGGGGTGCTGGCGGTGGCGGTCTTCGCGCTGGTCCTGGCGCTGGCTTTGCAGCCGCTGCGGGCGGCGCTCGACGCGGATCGCGCACCGCAGGTCCCGGGCGGCGGCGCGCCCTGGCGAGAGGCGATCGCCAGCCTCTCCCTGCTGCAGAGTGAGCCACGGCTGCGCTGGCTGACGATCATTGCCTGCTGCCTGAACATCACCCAGTTCACCTTCTTCACCTATGCCGTGGTCTGGCAGGTGGAGGCGCTTGGCGTACCGCTGGTGGAAGCGGGCGTCCGACTGGCACTTGGGCAAGCGGCGGGCATCGCCGGGCGCATCCTTTGGGCGCTGCTCGCGGATCGGCTGGGGGCGCTGCCGGTGCTCGGGCTGATCGCCGCGGGCATCGTCGTCGCCTCGCTTGGCCTCGCCATTGCCGGGCCGGCCTGGTCGGGGGCGGCGATTATTGCCCTTGCCATCGCCATGGGCGCGACGGCGGTCGGCTGGACCGGGCTGCTGCTGGCTGAAGTCGCCCGGGTCGCGCCGTCCGGGCGGGTCGGGGCGGCGACCTCGGCCATGGGCTTTGCCATGGCGCTGACCATGATCGTCTCCCCGGTCCTGGTCGCCCTGGTCATCCGCCTCAGCGGCAGTTACGCGGGCGCCTTCGTGGCTTGTGCCGTCGCCGCCATGGCGGCCGGCGGCGCGCTCCGCGCCGCCAGGCGGGCGGTACGGCTTGCGGAAATCCGCCCGGGGGGTAGAGGATCGCAATGAAGACGATCCTGACGATCCTGGTTGGCCTCGGCATGCTGGCGACACTCGGTGTGCTGTTGGCCGGGTTGGTCGGGCTGGCACGCGGCGACGAGAACGGCGCCCGGTCCAATGCGCTGATGCGCTGGCGGGTCCTGTTGCAGGGGGCGACCCTGGTGCTGTTCGCCCTGCTGGTGCTGCTGCTGCGGGCCTGAACGGGTCGCGTATTTTGACAGGCGCGCGCGCCGCGGCCTATGGAAAGGGGGCCGCGTGCGGCGGCCATAATGTTCCCCAACAACGCGCAGGAAACGGCAGAGCCGATGAAGGTCCTCGTCCCCGTCAAGCGGGTGGTCGACTACAACGTCAAGGTCCGCGTCAAGGCGGATGGCACGGGTGTCGAGACCGCAAACGTCAAAATGTCCATGAACCCCTTCGATGAGATCGGGGTCGAGGAAGCGGTGCGGCTGAAGGAAAAGGGAGTGGCGAGCGAGATCATCGCCGTCTCCGCCGGCCCCACCGCTTGCCAGGAACAGATCCGCACTGCGCTTGCCATGGGCGCCGACCGCGGCATCCTCATCGAGCATGACGGGGTGCTGGAGCCGCTGGCGGTCGCCAAGCTGCTCAAGGCCGTCGTCGCCAAGGAAAGCCCCGAGCTCATTATCCTCGGCAAGCAAGCTATCGATGACGACATGAACGCCACCGGCCAGATGCTGGCGGCGCTGCTGGGCTGGGCCCAGGGCACCTATGCCAGCAAGATCGAGTCTGCTGATGGCGGCCTTAAGGTAACGCGCGAGATCGATGGCGGTCTTGAAATCCTGCAGCTGAAGTTGCCGGCGATCATCACCACCGATCTGCGGCTGAACGAGCCGCGCTACGCCTCCCTCCCCAACATCATGAAGGCCCGCAAGAAGCCGATCGAGACGGTCAAGCCCGCCGATCTCGGCGTCGATGTCACGCCGCGGCTGACCGTGCTGAAGGTGGAGGAGCCGGCCAAGCGGCAGGCTGGCAAGAAGGTTGGCTCGGTGCAGGAACTGGTCGACAAGCTGCGCAACGAAGCGAAGGTGATCTGACAATGGCGGTTCTCGTCCTGGTCGACCACGATGGTGCGACCGTCTCCCAGCCCACCCGCAGCACTGTCGCGGCGGCCACGAAGCTTGGGGAAGTGCACGCGCTGGTGCTGGGTGGCGCCGCCGCCGCGGCCGCGGCGGCGGCCATGCCCGGGGTCACCAAGGTTCTGCAGACCGAAGATGCGCTCTACGCCCATGCTCTGGCCGAACCGGTCGCCGCCCTGCTGATCGCGCTGGCGCCGGGCTATTCGCACCTGCTGGCTCCGGCCTCGGCCGCCGGCAAGAACGTGATGCCGCGGGTGGCCGCGCTGCTCGACGTGCAGGTGCTCTCCGACATCGCCGGTGTGGTCGATGCCGATACCTTCGTCCGGCCGATTTATGCCGGCAATGCGCTGGCCACGGTGAAGTCGGCCGATGCGAAGAAGGTCATCACAGTGCGCGCCGCCAGCTTCGACCCGGTGCCCGCCAGCGGCGGTTCGGGGACGATCGAGACCGTCGCCACCGCCGCCGATCCGGGGCTTTCGGCCTTCCTCGGCGCCGAGATCGCCAAGAGCGAGCGGCCGGAGCTGACGGCCGCGAAAATCGTCGTCTCCGGCGGCCGCGCCATGGGCTCGGCCGAAAATTTCGCGATCATCGAGGCGCTGGCCGATCGCCTCGGCGCCGCGGTCGGGGCCAGCCGCGCCGCGGTCGATGCCGGCTATGCGCCGAACGATCATCAGGTGGGCCAGACCGGCAAGATCGTGGCGCCGGAGCTTTACGTTGCTGTCGGCATCTCGGGCGCCATCCAGCACCTCGCTGGCATGAAGGACAGCAAGGTGATCGTGGCGATCAATAAGGATGAGGAAGCGCCGATTTTCTCCGTTGCCGATTACGGGCTGGTCGCCGACCTGTTCAAGGCGCTGCCCGAGCTTGAGACCGAGCTGGCCAAGAAATAAAAGCTTGGTTTGACGAAAGGGGGCCGCCTGACGCAGGACGTTGGGCGGCCTTTTTTATATGGAGCGGAACATGGCGGAGATCGCGACGCTTGGGGTGATTGGGGCAGGCTTGATGGGCAATGGCATCGCCCATGTGGCGGCGCTGGCCGGGGTGCCGGTGACGCTGGTCGATGTGAACCCGGCGGCGCTGGAGAAGGCGCTGCAGACCATCGACAAGAACCTGGAGCGCCAGACCACCCGCAAGGTGATCGCCGAGGGCGCCAAGGAAGCCGCGCTGGCCCGCATCGTGACGGCGACCGAGACCCGGGCGTTGGCCGAGTGCGACATGGTCATTGAGGCGGCGACCGAGAACGAGGCGATCAAGGGCAAGATCTTCGCCAGCCTCGTTGGAGTGCTGAAACCCTCGGCCATCCTGGCCTCCAACACCTCCTCAATCCCCATCACCCGGCTTGGCGCCGCCAGCGACCGGCCGGGCCGCTTCATCGGCATGCACTTCTTCAACCCGGTGCCGATGATGAAGCTGGTTGAGGTCATCCGCGGTCTCGCCACCGAGGAGGCAACGGTCGCGGCGGTGACGGCGTTGGCCGAGCGCATGGGCAAGACCGTGGTGCCGGCGGCCGACTACCCGGGCTTCGTCGTCAACCGCATCCTGTGCCCGATGCTGAACGAGGCGATCTTCGCGCTGATGGAGGGCGTGGGCGATGTCCGCGCCATCGATGAGGGCATGAAGCTCGGCGCCAATCATCCGATGGGGCCGCTGGAGCTTTGTGATTTCGTCGGTCTCGATACGCTCTATTCGGTGATGAAGGTGCTGCACGAAGGCCTGGGCGATCCGAAATACCGGCCCTGCCCGCTGCTGGCCAAATATGTCGAAGCCGGCTGGTATGGCCGCAAGACCGGCCGCGGCTTTTACGATTACAGCACCAACCCGCCGACGCCGACCCGCTGATTTTTACCCTCAGGCGCCGGGCGCCGTTCGGCGCCTCGGCGCTGCGCGCCGTTGGTGTGGTTTGCCCTCAGGCGGCCGGCGCCTTACTGCCCGGCGCGGATGCCGGTCGCTGCCGCGACGGACCCCCAGATCGCATCCTCCTCGCGCAGCCGGGCCTGGAATCCCTCTGGCAGGCTGCCCACCGGCTCGAAGCCCCAGTCACGGATTTTTTGTGCCACCTCGGGCCGTCGCACCCCGTCATGGATGGCGCGGCCGAGCTTGGCCACGATCTCCGGCGGCGTGCCCACCGGCAGGAAGAAGCCCTGCCAGATCAGCGGCTGAAAATCCCGGTAGCCGAGCTCGATGAAGCTGGGTACCTGCGGCAGGGCTGCCAGCCGGCCCGGCCCGGTCGTCGCCAGGATGCGCAGCCGGCCGGTGTGCAGCTGGGCGGAGGCGCTCGAGGTATCGATCATCACGCAGCACAGATGCCCGCCCAGGATATTGGTCAGCAGGCCGGAGCGCATCGGGACATGGGTGATATTCAACCCCGCCTGCCGGGCGAAGAGTTCCGTGAACAGATGTGAGGAGGAACCGTGGCCGTAATTGCCCACCGCCACCCCGTCCGGCCGCGCCTTCGCCCAGGCGACGAATTCGGCCAGCGTCGTGGCCGGCACCAGCTCCGGATTGACCATCAGGATATTGCCCCCGGCATTGAGCTGGCTGAGGCCGACCAGATCGCGCGTCGCCCGATAGGGCGTGGCCGGTTCGATATGCGGCAGGGTGATGATCGCTGACGTGGCCGAGAGGATGGTCATGCCATCCGGTTTGGCTCGCGCCACGGTGGTCACGGCGACGACGCCGCCGCCGGAGGGCATTGGCTCCACCACCACGGTGCGGCCTACCGCCTCGCTGATCAGCTGCGCGACGAGGCGGGAGGGAGCGTCAGTGCCGCCGCCGGCCGAGCCGGTCATCACCATGCGGATCGGCCGATCTGGCAATTCCTCGGCCAACACGGCAGGCGCGGCGAAGCCGGCCAGCACGGCGAGGAGCCAGCGCCCTATGGTGGTCATCGCAGCGTGTCCTCCCCCTGGTCGGCGGCGATTCTACCGCGCCGGGCGCCGCTGGCGAGGGGTGGCCGCCGCAACTGGGCACAGGATCCAGCACTGTCATCGATCAGCATCTCGAATTCGCCGGGCCGCTCGCCTATAAAACAGCCATGGCCAGTACCCACCCACCCCATCCCTCCGAGGCCGAGATCAGCCGGCACCTCCGGCCGCTGCCGGCGCTGATTTTCAGCTCGCGCTGGCTGCAATTGCCGCTCTATCTCGGCCTGATCGGCGCGCAGGGCGTCTACGTGTTTCTGTTCCTCAAGGAACTTTGGCATCTGGTCAGCCACGCGCAGAATTTCAGCGAGCAGGAGATCATGCTCGTCGTGCTCGGCCTGATCGATGTGGTGATGATCTCGAACCTGCTGGTGATGGTGATCGTCGGTGGTTACGAAACCTTCGTCTCCCGCCTTGGCCTGCAGGGCCACCCGGACCAGCCGGAATGGCTGAGCCACGTCAATGCCGGTGTCCTCAAGGTCAAGCTGGCCATGGCGATCATCGGCATCTCCTCGATCCATCTGCTGCGCACCTTCATCGAGGCGAGCCGGATCGGCCGCGAAGGGGCCTCCATCACTGGCGAGGCGGTGATGTGGCAGACAATCATCCACATGCTGTTCGTCGCCTCGGCAGTGGGGATCGCCTTTGTCGATCGGCTGACCCAGACGCGACACTAGAGCATGCTGCGTTCACATGCGTTCACGCAGCCCGCTCTAGCCTTTGTTGGATCGCGCGATTCAGCGCCTTCGGCGATTCCGCCTCAACGCATCGCGCTCTAACCGCCGCGCGGGCGGCTTTCCGCCCCGCCCCGGCGCATGCGATCCTGGCCCCGGACGGTAGGGGGGCGGGGGCGACATGGCACTGAAGACCGAGGATCTGCGCATCGGCGAAGGTGCGATGGCCTTCGCCGGCAAGACGGTGGCGGTCCACTACACCGGCTGGCTGTTCGATCCGGCCGCCGAGGCGGGCAAGGGCCGGCAATTCGACAGCTCCCGCAGCCGGGACGAGGTCTTCCGCTTCCGGATCGGCGACCGCCAGGTGATCCCGGGCTGGGAACGGGGGGTGGCGGGCATGCGCGTGGGTGGTGAGCGGCGGCTGATCATCCCGCCCGAATTCGCCTATGGCCGCGAAGGCCATGCCGGGGTGATCCCGGCCAATGCGACGCTGGTCTTCGACATCGAATTGCTGGGGGCGGCATGAGCGCGCTGGCGGGCAGGGTCGCGCTGGTCACCGGCGCCAGCCGCGGCATCGGTGCGGCGGTGGCGGTGGCGCTGGGCGCTGCCGGGGCGCGGGTCGCGGTGAACTTCCGGCAGGAGGCGGCGGCGGCCGAACAGGTCGCGCGGGCGATCGGCCAAGCCCTGGCGGTGCAGGCCGATGTCGCCGATGCCAGCACGGTCGCGGCGATGCTGGCGGCGGTGGAGGCCGGGCTGGGGCCGGTCGATATCCTGGTGAACAATGCCGGCATTGCGCTGATCCGCGGCATCGAGGATCTGACCGAGGCGGATTTCGACGCGACCCTGGCGGTGAACCTGAAGGGCGCCTTCCTGTGTACCCAAGCGGTGCTGCCGGGGATGCGGGCGCGTGGCTGGGGGCGGATCGTCAATATATCTTCCGGCGCGGCGCGCGGCGCGGGCGGCGTCGGGCTGCACTACAATGCCTCCAAGGCGGGGCTTGAGGGGCTGACACGCGGCTATGCAGCGCGGCTGGTCAAGGAGGGCATCACGGTCAATGCCGTCGCACCCTCGCTCATCGAGACCGATATGGTGAAGGGCGGGCTGGCATCGAGCCCGGCGCGCATCCCCCTCGGCCGTTTCGGCACGGCGGAGGAGGTGGCGCAGGTCGTGATGATGCTGGTCGGCAATGCCTATATCACCGGCCAGACCATCCCGCTGTCCGGCGGCATGGCCTTTAACTGAAGCGGCTCAGGCCGTGCGGTCGGTCCCGGAGGAGAGCGCGGCCTGCGCCGCCGCCAGCCGCGCGACCGGCACCCGGTAAGGCGAGCAGGAGACGTAATCCAGCCCCGCGCCCTCGCAGAAATGGATCGAGGCCGGATCGCCGCCATGCTCGCCGCAGATGCCGAGCTTGAGGCCGGGCTTCACGCGGCGCCCCTTCTCGACGGCGATCTGCACCAGCGCGCCGACGCCATCGACATCGATCGAGACGAAGGGGTCCTTCGGCATGATGCCCTTCTCGACATAAAGCGGCAGGAACTTGCCGGCATCGTCGCGCGACAGGCCGAAGGTGGTCTGGGTCAGGTCGTTGGTGCCAAAGGAGAAGAAGTCCGCCACCTCGGCGATGCGGTCGGCGATCAGCGCGGCGCGCGGCAGCTCGATCATGGTGCCGACGTAGTATTCCACGTGATAGCCGGTCTCGGCGAAGACCGCCTCGGCCTGCTGATCCACCTGGGCGCGGGTGATTTCGAGCTCCCGCCGGGTCGCGACCAGGGGAATCATGATCTCCGGCACCGGCGCCTTGCCGGTCTCCTTGGCCACTTCCACCGCGGCTTCGAAAATGGCGCGGGCCTGCATCTCGTAGATCTCCGGGAAGGAGATGCCAAGCCGGCAGCCGCGATGGCCGAGCATCGGATTGGCTTCCGACAGCTCCGCCGCGCGGCGCTGCATGGTCGCCACATCGGTGCCGAGCGAGGTTGCGACCTCGGCGATCTCGGATGCCGTGTGCGGCAGGAATTCGTGGAGCGGTGGGTCGAGCAGGCGGATCGTCACCGGCAGCCCTGCCATGATCAGGAACAGGTCGCGGAAATCCTGCCGCTGGAAGGGCAGCAGCCGGGCCAGCGCCTCCCGCCGGCCCCGCTCGGTCTCGGCCATGATCATCTGGCGCACGGCGCCGATCCGCGCCGGGTCGAAGAACATGTGCTCAGTCCGGCAGAGGCCGATGCCTTCGGCGCCGAACTTCCGCGCCGTCTCGGCATCCAGCGGGGTTTCGGCGTTGGTCCGCACGCGCAGCCGGCGGACCCGGTCGGCCCATTCCATCAGCGTGGCGAAATCGCCCGAGAGCTGGGGTTCGATCATCGCGACCGTGCCGATGAAGATTTCCCCGGTCGCGCCGTCCAGGGTGATGACCTCCCCCGCGCGGACGATCTGGTTGCCGGCCATCAGCGCCTGGTTGGCATAGTCCACGCTGACGCCGCCGGCACCGGCAACGCACGGCCGGCCCATGCCCCGGGCGACCACCGCGGCATGGCTGGTCATGCCGCCGCGGGTCGTCAGCACGCCCTTGGCGGCGTGCATGCCGTGGATATCCTCCGGGCTTGTCTCGATCCTCACCAGGATCACGCTCTCGCCCTTGGCGGCCCGCGCCTCGGCCTCATCGGCGTTGAACACCACGGTGCCGCAGGCGGCGCCAGGGGAGGCGGGCAGACCCCGGGAGAGCGGCGTACGCTTCGCCTTGGGGTCGAGCGTCGGGTGCAGCAACTGGTCGAGCGCGGCCGGGTTCACGCGCTTGATCGCCTCGGTCTCCGTGATCAGCCCCTCGCGCGCCATGTCGACGGCGATCTTCAGGCTGGCCGCGGCGGTGCGCTTGCCGTTGCGCGTTTGCAGCATGTACAGCCGGTTCTGCTGCACGGTGAACTCGATATCCTGCATGTCCGCGTAGTGCTTCTCGAGCGTCGCGCGGACCCGGACGAGGTCCTGGTAGGCGGCGGGCATGGTCTTTTCCATGCTGTTCTCGCCCGGCTTGGCGCGGGCTTCGGCCATGGGCTGGGGCGTGCGGATGCCGGCGACGACATCCTCACCCTGGGCGTTGATCAGGTATTCGCCGTAGAAGACGTCCTCGCCGGTCGAAGGGTCGCGGGTGAAGCAGACCCCGGTCGCGCAATCCTCGCCCATATTGCCGAAGACCATGGCCTGCACGTTTACCGCCGTGCCCCAATTGGCGGGGATGTCGTGCAACCGGCGATAGGTATTGGCCCGCGCGTTCATCCAGCTGCCGAAGACCGCGCCGATCGCCGCCCAAAGCTGGGCGTTGGGGTCCTGCGGAAAGGGCGCGCCGGTCACCTCGGCCACCATTTCCTTGTAGCCGTCCACCACCCGGTGCCAGTCCTGCGCGGTCAGCTGGGTGTCCTCGTGCACGTCCTTATCGAGCTTTACATGCTCGATGATCTCCTCGAAGCGGTGATGATCGACGCCGAGCACGACGCTGCCGAACATCTGGATGAAGCGGCGGTAGCTGTCCCAGGCGAAGCGGGCATCGCCAGAGGCGGCGGCCAGGCCATCGACGGTGGCATCGTTCAGGCCAAGGTTCAGCACGGTGTCCATCATCCCCGGCATGGAGACGCGGGCGCCGGAGCGGACCGAGACCAGGAGTGGCTTATGGTGGTCGCCGAACTTCAGGCCGACGGCCTGTTCGATCCCCGCCATGGCCGCGGCCACCGAGGCGATGAGTTCCGCCGGGTATTGCTTGCCGTGGTCGTAGTAATAAGTGCAGACCTCGGTCGTGATGGTGAAGCCAGGCGGCACCGGCAGGCCGATCAAGGCCATCTCGGCCAGATTGGCCCCCTTCCCGCCGAGCAGGTTGCGCATCTCCGCCTTGCCCTCGTTATGGCCGGCGCCGAAGCTGTAGACCCATTTGGTCATGCGCGGGGCTTTCCTTGCGCGTTGGAGGGCACGCTCAGCCCTCGATCTTCGAAAAATCTGCAACGGTATCGGTGGTGGCGCAAAGTGCGGCCAATAGGCGGAGTCGGTTGCGGCGCAACTCCGGATCAGGATCGTTTACCACGACATCGGCAAAGAATGCATCCACCGGTCCGCGCAAGCTCGCAAGTGCGAACATGGCCCGAAGGAAGTCCTCTTTCCCGAGGTCCTCGGTGACGTCCCGGGCGACGAGATCGACCTGGGCCGCCAGCGCAATCTCCGGCCCCGAGGCCAGCAATTCCCGCGTGACAGAGCCGGCATGTGGCCCATCCTTGCGGTTCTCGATCCTGAGGATGTTCGCTGCGCGCTTATAGGCGGCCAGCAGATTGGCGCCATCGGCCGTGGCCAGCATTTTCTCGAGAGCCTCGGCCCGGGCCAGCAGCCGGACCAGATCGTCATCCGGGCTCGCCCCGAAAACCGCCGCGACCAGATCATGCCGCGCGCCTTCGGTACGCAGCTGTACGCGCAGGCGGTCGAACAGGAAGTCCAACAGTTCTTCCGCCCGCTCGCGAACGATCGGCGCCAAGAACGAATCAGATCCAGATGCCGCCTCGGCAGCCAGTCCTTCGGCATCGAAGGCTTTTGGCGTCCTGTTGTCGTCTAATAGAATTTCCACCAACTTCCGAGAAATGCCCAATTTCTCCAAGTCGTCGTGGAGAATTTTGCCGCTCTCAGCCTTTTTGATCTCGGCTTCGTAGTATCGATCCGTCAGGTCCTCAGCCACCGCTCGCATAAGGCAGCTCTTCAATACAAAGCGAAGCTTGTTTTCAAGAATAATCCGAATGATGCCCAGAGCAGCGCGGCGCAGCGCGAACGGATCGCCTGATCCTGTCGGCCGCTCGTTGGCTCCAAAAAACATAGCCAACTGGTCGATCTTATCCGCCAGCGCCAAAACTATAGCCACTGGCTCCGTCGGTACCGCATCGCTAGGCCCGAGCGGCCGGTAATGCCCGCCGATCGCCTCGGCCACGCGCGGCTCCTCGCCTCCCGCAAGCGCGTAGTAGCGCCCCATCACCCCCTGCAGCTCCGGGAACTCTCCGACCATCCCGCTCGCCAGGTCAGCCTTAGCGAGCTTGGCCGCCCGCGCCGCGAGTTCAGGATCGGCGTCAACGCCCGGCGCGATTGCCGCGGCCAGCCTTTCCAGCCGCCGCACTCGCTCCCCCTGGGTGCCGAGTTTGGCATGGAAAACCACGCTCTCCAGCTTCGGCAGGAAATCCTCGAGCCGCTGCTTGCGGTCCTGGTCCCAGAAGAAGCGCGCATCGGCAAGCCGCGCCCGCAGCACCCGTTCATTGCCGGCGATGATCGCGGCGCCGCCATCGGCGGGGATGATGTTGGAGACGATCGCGAAATGCGGCGCGGCACGCCCATCCGGGTGGCAGATCGAAAAATAGCGCTGGTTCACCCGCATGGTGGTCCGCATCACCTCGGGCGGCAGGTCCATGAAGGCGGCATCGATGCCGCCCAGCAGCGGCACCGGCCATTCCACCAGCCCCGCCACTTCCGCCAGCAGCCCGCGATCGGGCACCACCGCCAGCCCCTTGGCGGCGGCCAGCTGGGCGATCCCCGTCTCGATCAGCCGCTCGCGCTCGGCCGGGTCGGCGACGACCCGCCGCTCCCGCAGGCCGGCGATGTAGTCGTCAAGGCCACGCACCGCGAAGGGCGCGGTGCCGGCCATGATCCGGTGCCCCTCGGTCAGGGTCCCGCTGGCCAGCCCGTGCACGGCATCGCCGCCCTCCGCCAGGGCGAAGGGCACCACCGCCCCGTCGAAGACGCAGAGGATGCGCTGCAGCGGCCGCACCCAGGCGAAGCCGGAGGTGCCCCAGCGCATGCTTTTGGGCCAGGGGAAGGCGCGCAGCAGCGGTGGCAACCGCTCGGCGATCAGGGCCGGCGCCTCGATCACCGCCCCGGGGCGGGCGAGTACCCAGAACTGGCCCTCTTCCTGCAAATCGGCGCGGGTCGCGTTGTGCTTGCGCAGAAAGCCCTCCAGCGCCGCGTCGGGCGCGCCGAGGCGCGGGCCGCGTTCTTCCTTACCCGCGGTCTCGGCGCGGGCGGCCATCTCGCCCACGGCCGCGATGCGGCGGGGGCCGAAGAGCGGGCGGGGCGCTGTCGTCATCAGCGGCGCCAGCGCCTTCAGCAACAGCCCACAAAAATCCTCGGCAGCGCGGGCCTGCATGCGCGCGGGGATTTCCTCGGAGAAAAGTTCGATCAGCAGCTCGGGCATGGTCAGGCCGCCGCCTTTTCGCCGGCGATCCAGGCTTCGCAGCAGCCCTTCGCCAGGGTGCGGACCCGGCCGATATAGGCGGCGCGTTCGGTCACGCTGATGGCCCCGCGGGCATCCAGCAGGTTGAAGCGGTGGCTGGCCTTGATGCACTGGTCATAGGCCGGCAGGGCCAGGCCTTCGCGCAGCAGGGCGGCGCATTCCTCCTCGGCGTCCTGGAACTGGCGGAACAGTTTTTCGACGTTGGCATGGCTGAAATTATGGTGGCTGAATTCCACCTCGGCGCGGTGGAAGACCTCACCGTAGGAGACGCCCTGGCCGTTGAAGTCCAGGTCATAGACGTTCTCAACGCCCTGGATGTACATCGCCAGGCGTTCCAGCCCGTAGGTCAGCTCGCAGCTCGGCACCACGCAGGGGATGCCGCCGACCTGCTGGAAATAGGTGAACTGGGTTACCTCCATGCCGTCGCACCAGACTTCCCAGCCCAAGCCCCAGGCGCCCAGCGTCGGGCTTTCCCAGTCATCCTCCACGAAGCGGATGTCGTGCACGGCGGGATCGAGCCCGATCGCCCGGTAGCTGCCGATCAGCATGCTTTGCGGATCGGCCGGCGAGGGCTTCAGGATCACCTGGTACTGGTAGTAATGCTGCAGCCGGTTCGGGTTTTCCCCGTAGCGCCCATCGGCCGGCCGGCGGGAGGGCTGCACATAGGCCGCCTTCCAGGGCTTGGGCCCGAGCGCGCGCAGCGTGGTCGCCGGGTGGAAGGTGCCGGCGCCGACCTCCATGTCGTAGGGCTGCAGGATCAGGCAGCCCTGGGCCGACCAATAGGCGTGCAGCCGGAGGATCAGTTCCTGGAAGGAGGGTGGTCGGGTCTCGGTCGCCATCGGGCGGGCTTTTGCCATGGGTCGGGCTCGGAACATAGGGGCTGACCGTGGGCGAGACGCCGGGGCGATGCGCGGCGGGGTGCGGTTTTCGGACATTCGTCGGGTCGGGGGAGGCGGGATGTCGTTTTC
>Ga0114972_10000546_pt1 | contig 27995 bp, 24 predicted proteins | sample M_140807_EF_Meta_FD_87354 | JGI IMG/M metagenome (GOLD analysis project Ga0114972, IMG submission 87354) | Freshwater microbial communities from Lake Montjoie, Canada to study carbon cycling - M_140807_EF_MetaG | ecosystem: Environmental > Aquatic > Freshwater > Lake | place: Lake Montjoie...
GAGACTGTTCAATAAACTGTGTCATCCCCGCGTAGGCGGGGATCCATGCCTGATTTGGTACTGTACCAACATGAGAATGGATTCCCGCCTACGCGGGAATGACACAGTTCTTTGAATACTCTCTGGATTTAAGCCTCGTTCGGGAGATCCTTCACTACGTTCAGGATGACGATGGAGTTAGAAAATGAGTAAAATTTTAATTGTTTCTTCGAATATCCACCAAGAGCTGGCTGCAAAACAACTTGCCAACTGTTTAAAAAAAGTTAAAGAATCCGCACATGATTTTCAAATTGAAATCGTGGAGGCCGGTACTTATGAAATTCCTTTCGTCATCCAAGCTTATCATAAAAATCATGGCTTTGATGGGTATATCGCGTTGGGACTGGTATTAAAGAAAAATCCAGATCATTATGATTACATCATGTCGCATATCAAAACCTGCTTTACAAAATTCGCCCTGAAAAATATAGCAGTGGGCAATGGCATCATTACAGGCTCAGATATACAGGAATTAGCAACCAATATTGATAGCAGCGATCCTTGTCTGTCTGCTTACCCGTCTGCGTTGCATGCGGTTGACTATCTGATCAAATTGAAAAATCGTTTATAAAAAAATCCCGCAGACAAGCCGCGGGACGTAGAAATGAACGGTTGCGTTACCAACCAAAATTAACTATTTTCTTCCATTACGACCATTATTACTACCAAGATCGCTACCAAAATCATTACCGAAAGTATTACCACCCTGCTTTCCACGATCAGCGGTATGGCTAAACATACTAAGGTAGCTCTCAGTTACCGACGGAACCTTTTCTTCGAAATAAGTCTCTAATCTAGACGTTTCCTGTGCATGTAATGTTTCAGCGAAGGCACGAATACCCTCCATTATTGTCCCAAACCTTCCAGCGTAGGTCGCATCCTTTTTAGGAGTAACATTTATATACTTTCGAGGCTTAGGGTCTTCCTCTTCTGCAACTGGAATTTGTTGATTTAGCAACACATCCTGTAATTCATCAACTAATCCGGTCGCCCAACTAGTCAATTCATTAACTGCCGCAACCACCTTACGCTGCCATTCATTCTCAGGAGCAAGCACATTAAACTCAACGTCTTGGCAGTCTACAAGGTTGTCCAACAGCGTCTGAAGCGCCAATTGGCTTTTATCAAGCGCCGCACCCTTAGCTACAAACTTTTGTATGTCGTTAAAAAATGTACCCTGATCAATCGACCTAAGTTGCTCTTTAAACTCAGTTAACTTGCTTCGAATACTATCGTGAAAAGCCATTAATCTTTGAATTTCTTCTCTAACCGGTACAACCGAACTCAACACTTCTAAATCCTTTCTAGGCTTCTTTTCTGTGGCATATAAAATATCAGTTAACTGAGCTCCAACATCATTGTAAACACTACGCTGTTCTTCCGTTAACATAAAATTACTTTGCCCCACAAATTGATAAGCAAGGATTTTATTAATCGAGTTTTGCAAAGAGGCACAATCCGTTTGATAAAAAGTCTTTTTACTCTTGGATTTATCAGCATCTACTTTTTGTTGAAGACGTGAAATACTATCCTTTATATGATCGATGATTGTTTTCTCTTCCTGATCGGCTTCTTCTAAAAGAAGATCTTGCGCAAGAGGAATGGGGGGTAGCTCCACCTCTTCATTCTCCGTCTGCAACGCCTCAAGCTTCTCTGCCATAGCAACCAATGAGGCTTTAAATGCTTCTTTTGTCACTCTACACTCGTCCCACATTGCGTTTACATCTTCTTCAGAGCTTTCAAAATCCACAATATGCGATTCGAATTCGTAAACACGCTCGTTTACAACAGCGTCTACATCGGTTTCTTCCTCGTCTTGCAAGGAAACTTCATCTGATAGCACTCTGGATATCTCTGTTTGTAATGCTACTTCCTGTTCTTCTGTTAACTCTGCAAGCGCTTCACCTTGAAATGGCCCTGATAACTCTACATCATAGCCTTCTGGTGCTAGGACTATATTCCGCAAGCCGTAAGCTGTTGCAAAGTCTTTAGCCGACATCTCTCCATCTCGTACTTTTCGAGCATCCTCTCTCTTCTGGTCTGCTGAGTAGGCTCCACTAGCCCCTTCTCTCGCCAACATCTTTCGTTCATTCTCTGCGTGAAATTTTTTAAGCGTCTCTTCAAAAAATGGACTTTGTCGCAGTTCTTTAATGAGATTTAAAGTGCTGTCTACTTCACTAGTATAAAACCAAGTTGAAGCACTGGTGAACCAAGAGCTCTCTTGTAGAGGTAGGGCATCTACTAACACAAGGTAATCTCCAGTAGCAAAATAGTCTATAATATGTTGCAAAATCTCTATCTCAGTTGTAGTGATCGCCTTTTTAGTAGTCAACGACTTGTGGATTCTTTCATTGATACCTTCGACGATATCCAATACGAGCTGTTCTACAGTACGCAGATCTTCATGTTTTTCAAGTAGACTACCAATCGCCATATACTGGTCTAAATTTGCATACAACTGAATAAAGTCTTGGCTTACGTCTCTATCAAATTCTGCACCTGGATTATTACCTAGCGTTTTATAGATTAACTGCATATATTTCTCGGGTTGCAATGTTGTGTAATTGTCAACAAACCCCATGCTGACAGCTACAGAGGGATTAAACAACGTAGGAAACAACCTTTGAATGTCTCCCCACTCTCTAATATTATTACGAAAATCAGCAATTTCTTTGGTAGCCTCTTCTTTCCCTGTCCCATCACAATAGTATAATTTTCTGGTTAACGTATCTAAATGATATCCTTTTGCGCTGAATGGCTTAGCATCGGCATAAATTCTGAGACCAGAATCAAAATATTTTAAAACATCTGTTTTTACTTTAGCCCAAGCTGTTTTGTTAATAACTGCTGGATTCTCAGCAGATTGATTTAATCTTCTTATTAATTTGTTGTAACCCGCATCATAAGCAACGGACTCTCTGGGCTTTTGCATATCCTCTATGCCTGACACAAGTTTAACCCGCTCAGAAATAGAACCTGCACGTTGCAGAGCCTGTTGAAGTGAATGATCATCCCAAGAAATCCTATAATTATATTGGCGCATTCCTCTATCCAACAGTTTATTTAGTGATTCATCAGAACTACTTGTCATCATATTCCCCTTAATGTGTATATAATATACAATATAGATTACGTTTTCTCATAAATCAAATTCGGGATGGGTAAATCCTTAGTACCCTTACGTTTATAACCTACCTCATACCACCACCAAAAAATCCGCGGTTCATGGATGTGTCTACGATCGTAACGGGGGAGTTATCTTTTTTGTTTCCCAATTTACTCATCTCACCCTGCAATGCTTCCGGACCTAAATCCTGGGCATAGGCTTCTGCTAAGCGTTTTAAAGTAGCCATCTCAAGGTGACTATAATTTCTAACCGTAGTAAAAAATTGTTCGCGCTTTTCTAATGTAGGGAAGTTAGATAAAAGACCACACCAATTTTTATATTCGTCTTCATTGATAGGCGTAGTAAAAACATCTTTGCTTGCAATGAGACCGCGATCAAACAAAAAGTCGTTAAATGCCGTGGCGGCAAATTGCATCCGGTGGATACGTTGTTGCACAGCAACCCCCCCATTATCAAAGCTATGCCTTCCAGGAAGATCTATTAAATCTTTCAGCACCACTCTCGCAGGAACATAGGGAGGGATCCAAGCTAACAGAGTCAAGAATTTAGCCTGATCTTCCTCATTCACAATTCTATCTACTTTTGCTTGCATGTCTCGATAGTCCCTGCTTGTGTAGCCAGGCCTTTGATTGAAAAAACCCAATAATTCTGCTGTTTTTTTGCTGCAGTCTAAGGTACTAAGAGGCGTATTCTCCAAGTTTTTTTGGAATAGAGCCCCGATTAAAGGCCTAATCATATACGGCTCAGCCTTCAATACTTTATGATTTTTTACAAGATAGTCTATGCATCGCGGTTCAAGCGCTTTTGATGTGTTTATTTTATTTAAAAAAAACACTATATCTTCTTGCGTCATGCAAGTCTTACATAACTCAACGACCGCTCTTGGCCATAGATTCACTTTTTCTAAAAGCGCTGTGTGGTCTCTCACAGGAAAGGTGTCGTGGACAATCTCCTGAATAAAATCAATATCAGGTGTCCCAGCAACGGCAGCAATAAATAATTTATTGAAAGCTCTAAACTCTGTTTCACCGCTTGGAAATCGTGGGTTTTTGGTAAAAAATTCATCCAGACGCGCTACGTACGTCTCAGCAATATCTGCATCATTCGCCAGAAAATCCATCGCTGCTACCCAGGATTCACCAGAAATGCTATGACAGTTAGGATATGTTTTTACTAAGTGAGTAAAGGTTGCCACTTGCTCGGCATTCCGCAATGAAAATGCTTGGTACATGTTGTCAAGCTGCTCGCCGTCTTCTCCATACAAAACTGTAACGGAAGGACCAACACGCCGCTCATATTCGCTTCTAGTTGTTAACCATGCTTGGTGGAATGCGATCAGTGCTTCCATGCGAACGTCTTCATTCCCTTGTAGATAATGAGCTTCAGAGGGATGCTTCCGCATCTGCTCAGGGTGCGGAGGTTGAATTCGCTTGCTCGCATAAAATTCATCTAAAAGAGCACGCGATTGTGAGCTATCTAGATCTGTGGCCCAAATGGCTTCAATCGCTTGTTTGCATGCTTTCCATTCTTGCTTGAACGCACTCCTCACTGCAGCAGGTATCTCAGATAAATATTCAATCACTTGACCAGAGCCTTCTGCAATCAAATCATCGCGTTCATTCGTACGTTGCTTACTTTCTGCTTTGGGTTGATGCTGTAACCTAAGTAAAGTACGTGTGCGTAAATACTGCCGTCTTATGCCAGCATCTTCGCTGATCGCCCGCCATTTAAGATTACTATCACCTCGGTGTTTTGCTAATTTTTCATCTAAATGCCTTGTTTCATATTCAAGTAATGCTGCAAAGCGCGTATCAGTCTCATGCAAATATTTTTCCACTTCTAGTTTAATCGGCTCATAATTGATAATATCTTCACAGACACCGCCCGCGGCGTTACGACCTTGTCGGCCCTTTTCTTGTTTCTCAACTTCTGGCGCAGCGGGATAAGTTCGGATAACTTTTAAGCCTAATTCTCGATCATCCGGTTTGATGTCCGTTCCGCGCCCCATCCTAGAGCTGATGGTAACCGCCCCGGCTTTCCCTGCATCTTTAACGATTTCCGCCTCACTCAAGCCTTGGGCATTGGTATCCAGCACAACAGCACGCTCACCTTGCAACGCTCGTTGAATTGCTTTACCCAGACGATCTACTGCCTTATCATCCTCACAAGTAATCAGGATAGGCTGTGCAGAATTCGCTTGAATAGACGCGATAATTCGCGCAATTTGTTCTGCCTCATTCTCTGCGTAAATAGGGGGTAAAAATATCGTTTTGACTTCTTCATGAGTTGGGAGCTTGATAACAGTATCAATACCAAATTCTCTTCTATAAAATGCTAAAGCTTCTTCATTACCGGGTGTTCCAGTACATCCTTCAAGATGTTTGTAATAATTCTTTAACACATACCGTGCATTTAAAGACAGAGCAATTTCAGATTCAGGTTCAATAAAGAAATTCGGCCGTTCACCTGCTGCGATGGCTTCTTGATTCAGCCGCACATGCAAAAATTGTTGGACCAATTCACTATAGGTAGAGCCATGGTAGACTTGATTGTTGATCATGACCTTGGCGAAGCGTGTATCTAATATTACGGAGTCAGATATTTTCTTTTGATCAGCCATCACACAAAATTCGACACCTTCCTCCAGCCCTTTGGCCATATGGGAGGCAGACAAGAGCTTCAGTAATTTTTGATTACGTAAGGTCACATCACCCGAAGCCAGGTATTTTTGAAAAAAGCTGGATTTATCAGGTGCTATGCTCAAAGAAGCCGCTTGCAATCTCTGATAAAGCGCTTCTAAATCTGGTTTTTCAGCAATCTCGAAATTATTTTCGGCTAGGTGGTCTTTATTTTCTAAATAAAAATCATACGTAACCTGGTACACCCATGCATCAAAATTATAAACCGATGCGGCGTCCGCTTGGTCAGAATAATTAAACAGAGTATTTTCAAACCGCATGATGTGATCAGCTTCATCCATGAAGGCAACTCGATTATCTGCATGCGTATCAAATTGAGCTTTAGCGTCCCAACTTAGTCCAGATAGAAATAAACTAAAATTACCTATGGTCGCATAATGCACTGCACCAACACCGTGTTCGTTAATCGCATTGCAATAGTCCCCAGGATTTGATTTATCCGTGATGTGGCTATGAGGGATCCCGAATGCGTCGAGTACCGGTGAAAACTCTTGATGATCTCTAGCTGATAAACTGACCTTTGAGCTATATACATCAATAATTTGACCATTCAAGGCACGGTAAGCCACGCGCATGAGAGCAAGGAGACTTTTCCCTTCCCCGGTACGAATTTGGTGTAATAAATTCTCATCGTTATGCATCACACCATAGATTAAATCGAGCATCTGCGTGTGATTAGCCCATTTACCAGTTTTACGTAAGACCATTTCACGCATACAAGCCAATACTTTAGCTTTGGCTTCTTCCGTGCCGATTTCTTTGTTGGTTTGAATCAAATGCAAAAGTTCTTCAGGACTTTTTTCTGCAAGCTTCAGTACTTGGCTATAATTATTGATATAAAAGAGTGTATTCAACAGCCCAGCTTTTTCGACTGGAGTAAGATTGCCCTGGCCTTTTAATTTAAACCCATCCAGAACACGTTGAATATCTACCGCATCTTGTCCATCCCCTTTTTCATTGATGGTATAAATGCGTTTATTGCCTGCTTGAACCACCCTTTCAAAATAATTAATCATCTCGATGAGAGGTTTTTTTTGGTTTAGCAAAGCGCTCAGTTGGGTTAAAGTTGGTTTAGGATCAGTTAGATAATAAGCCGCCAATTTTGGCAAATCACTGACCGGCTTTAAATTATTGAGCTGCGCTTGAACCATCCTAATGCGCATCTCATCGTCTTCTTCACCTAACGCCGCAGTCAAAATTGCCCGAACATATTCATGATCACTATTCACCAAAAGATTGACAGTCTGATCAGGCAGTGTTTCTTTAGTAAGACCCTCAAGCAATTTGATTTGATTGCTTTCCCACAATTGTTGCAAATTTACATCCTGGATTCGGCAAGGCAATGCTAATTTTTCCAACATGCCCAAACTTTGAAATAATATCTGGGGATTACGCTTCAATTGAATGGTTATAAAATCGCAAATCGCAGGCGTCACCAAAGGAGAGCTTTGATTAAATATCGCCTCAACCCGCGAAAATAGCTGCCATAAATCACCCTGATACTTAAATTCAATTGCAAATTTGGCCAAAGATTGCTTGGCTCGATATGACAAATTGGCCAAATTAATATGCGCCATAATTGCTTGCAGTGGTTCAAGAACAGGGTCGTGAATGGTAAGTTGATGTAAATTTTGATTGATTAAGCCTGAATTGGTATCCTGCAATGCGTTCGTAAGTAATTCATTGAGCAACGAAACAGGATAAGGTTTGGTCTTAAATGCGTTTTCATCAAATACAGTACTGATCCAAGTAGTGAGTTGCTCAACTGAGTAGTATTGATTATTGCGGGATTTCTCTACGAGCAAGCCAAGTAATTGACCCAATTCATCGTAATAGCTTTTTCTATCTAATTGGGTGAACAAGCTCAACAATTTATTAATTTTTTCTTGCGTATCCCCTTCTTCTTTAATGGCCAAATGCTCAAACAATTTTGCTAATAAGCTACGATTTTGTCCGCCAAATGTTTTGGACAAATAGAGTCCATCCAATAAACGTTTTTCAGTGGGTTTTAGGGGACGAAACGCAGCATCTTGATTGGTGATATAACAATTTTGCGCTATCAAATCACTGACAGCATGATGTCTATCTTCTGCGGTACTAATTCCGAATATAATTGCGGCTAAAGTGGATTGGCTTGGTAATGTTGAGCTTGCTAAATTAATCGAGCTTAATTGTTGGTAAAATTTCATCTGCTCTGGGTTATTGGGGTATTCTTTTCCATGCCCCTCATTTACTAACCAAGGGTAAGCAGTCACTGCAGGATGATCAAAACCAAAGTCGAGTCCGAACTGAATTAAGCGATGCAATTGCGATTTTTTATCGCCAGAAGATTTTTTATCGCCAGAAAAAGATTGCAAAGCACGGCCGAATGCATTGATGATAGTTAAATCTAATTCAGGTAAATTGGTTAAGCCTACTTCAGCTAATACTTCTACTAATATCGGCAGATCACTTATCTTCAGCTGATACGATTGACTCATCAGCTCTTTCGAATCTAAGTGCAGTTCTTGATTAATGCGGCGTAAAATAGCTTGATAGCCTGGACTACTTAATTGCTCCCACACATTTTGTTCCAACCCAGCAATGGTATCAACTGTATCAAGACCTAACGCAATCGATGTGGTCATGAGACGGAATAGCGCTGCATTCTCACTAGGATGAATCTGAACAATCGTCGTAAGAGTAGTTTTAAATGTATCAAAATCTATTTTAGGTAATTTCAGACGTTGCGCTGCATAGCGCAGGGTAAAACCCACCTCATCAGAAATATTAAGAGCACTATTGTCCCAAGTGACGCCATACGTAGGCGTCGCAAGATTGTCCAACCTCTGCAACCCATGGAGGGCTAACAAGCGATCCCAATAGGGAAAGTTTTCATGAACACAAGCATAATAAAAACCGTTTTCATGCCAATCAATTCTAGAGAGATTACCTAAAATCTCATTTTGAACCTTGGTACTATCAGGTTTATTGCCAGTTTGTTGCAGTACTTCGTATAGGCGTCTTAAAAATTGGCTGGCATTAAACTCGCCTGGATATTGCAGGATTGCATCACGAAACTCTGTTTCATTGATCTTTAAATTATTGGTATCGATATAATCAATCACCCGATTAAAAGCGCGCCAAACTTCGGCGGCGTGCATAGGGATCACATTGCCGTCTTGATTTTTAATCACGGTATTACCATGCGTATCAATCAAGGTCCAAAATATATTTTGATACGCTGGGTGAGCATCCAATTTTTGCATACTCGAGGTGAATGCTTCGACCTCCTCTTTTGCTAAACATTCTGACCAATCAGCTACAGGATTTAAGCAATGCTTTTTATAGATAGCAAAATGGTCTGGGTTTGGAAATTTGTGATACATCTGATGTGCCAAATACAAGAAATTGTCACTACCTTTTGCGTCATAATTATAAAATAATTGACCAAATGCCTGTAGGTTTTCCGGGGTCATATCATCAAATAACGCGGCTAAAAAAGCCTCATCCTTCCGATCTCCTGACTGCTCTACGAGCGCTAGCTTTGATCGTGACCAGTCTTTAATCATTGCAATCAAAGTTGCTTGATCGGATGACTTCTTCATCTTGGTAGTGACATCACGGTACTGCATAGACTCTGAAGTACTTGGATCGCAACCTTGCTCTACCAACCACTCTCGTATGGATTGAGATAAGGTTTCATTGGCTAAATGATGCCAAACTGTGAGTTCTGTATCGACACCGGGGACTGTCAGTGTGTGAAATTGTCGATAGTCTCCGCAAAATGGCGTAGCGTGTTGGTTATAATTCAGCTGGATAGCAAATGGCTCTAATTTTTGATTCTCTATATCTTCTGCTTCAAGCGTGGGATCATAAGTTAAAATAAGTTCTTTGGTTTCGGGATTTAAATAATTGAGCCTAAAACCTGGTGTGTTTTTCCAATCGACCCCGAATTGAAACAAAGAGGGAAATGCTTCTATTTTTCTAAATGCAGCGGGATCCATTCCTTGAATCACAAAGGAAGCATCAACCTTACTACCAACCCAGGCTGAAAAATCTTCACCAGTGGCTCCGGTGCCATAGCTGTCCACATTATGGCGCGTGATGATCTCATCACCCGCAAACAGGCCTATTTCTCGTTCCGCGGATTTGGCTGGTTTTTGTTGTTCCGCATCCTGTTGAACATCTTGGGCAACCTCTTGTTGTGCTTGTTGCTGGATGCCTACGCCCCCCGAAGACAATTTGTACACCTTACCAAGACGCCATGACGCATCCTCTGCAACAGGAGATGTGCGTTTCAAATGGCGCACCGGCAGAGGTCGATGAATAGACAGCGTATTGGCCTGAAATTGGGATTCCCGTCCCCGGCGAATATTCGCCAATATCATATTTTGTAATTCACGATAATTAGCTTTTAAACTCCCACTTTGTGGGTTAGCGGCAACCGTCTCATCCCATTCTGGAATTTTTAATTGGAGCAGGAATGGATTAGGGTTGGGTGTCGCTAAATCTTTTAATCGAGTGATAAATTCCAAGCTTACGCCCGCTGGATTGTGAAGATTCACTTCAGTCATTTCGCCACGCGCATTTAATACTCCAATCAAAGCAATCAGTGCTGCTTGAGTAGCTTCGGTGAGCGGCGGTTGAGGTAAAATCAAATCTAGCTTGGTGAATAAAGGTCTTTTTTTACAAGATTGGATTTTATTTACCAAATATTGAATGTATTCGCTGCTCTCAATGGTTTGCCCACTATTTAAATCCAACGTGCAGGTCAAAGCTGGTTTTGATACCGTATTTACAAAATTAAAAAAAACATCGAGACCTTCTTTGCCCATTTCTGCGATGCTGGCTAATTGCCCGCTATTTGGATGCAGATTATTCTTGAAAAGTTGATAGATATAAGACCCCGTTTTTTCCCAAGCAATTTTACTTGCTTCTATGTTATTGGGGTTCCTCGTAAAAAAATCCGTCTTAGCTAAAAATCGGTTACGGGCTGCGCAAGCATGAGCGTACGAATATTGTGGACTAGATATTGATTCAATCCTGGTGATATCAAGATTATATTCAAACCAACGTTTCGTGGAGTCTTCAAGCGGAATAAAAAGTTCTAATTTCTTAACGCGCTGATAATAAGCTAATTTCATAGCTTCTAAGAATTGATCTGGGTTTGTAATGGACAACTTGTTTTCAGTAGGATCGTAACTAATGTCTCTTGCATCCAATGCATTGATGACGGTAGATGCAGGAGTCTCTGGGATAGCAGGAAAGAGATAAGTCGTTTCTGGTGGTACAGAGCGTAATTCTGAGGAATACAAATCGCTTGCATCCAATAAAGAGAATGGCCTGCGTTTGGCAAACGCTTTTTGAGAAGCAAGCCCATCCTTTTTCTGTGCTGGCAAACAGCTTGCTTCCAACGCATTCTGGAGTAATAATGGAAGCGGTATCGTGGCTCTGAACTCCTCTAATGTCGGTTTGTGGGCCTGAGTTGAACGGCACCAAGGCAGTACCCGAGATAATAACACCGCATGCCAATCAATCACTTCGGAGTAAACGGTATGACTGACATGGTTGACCCTCTGAAACTGAAAGTCTGGTAATCCGGGTATACCCTGACATCTACTTTCCAAACCTGGTGGCGCATAAATCGTCCAATCACCCTTCTTTTTATCTAACAATACCCATTCAGGGGCTTCTTCTGCACCTATATTAAGCAAAATTGTTTCAAAATGATTCCATTCTGCAAGAGTTAAATGCGGTAACTCTGTATGATGTAGTGGCGCCATTGCAGTACTTACAACACCATTAGACAATGTTTTTGCTTTGAAACTTCCTTCATAGGTCTTTTTTAACAACCGATAGAGATCGTAGCGCATTGGAGATTGAGAAAACGGCAATTCTAGATAGCTTGGTAAAGGACGATCGTTATAAAAATTGGGATCAGACAGAGGATACCCTTCGATTTGGGTCGCTAACGATTGAGGGTTAATCGCTGCCCACGTGAACTGCATTTGGGGATTAATGAGAATATTTCCCCATTTTTTAGCTTTTGCAGGTTTGTCTTCTAACAAATCAAACAGAAGATGCTCTAACGTTCTACGTAAAAAAATGTTTTTTAGGGATTCTTGGGTTGATGGTTCCTCATATCTGAGCCAAGGATGCCGTGCTAACACCGCATCTTCGGCTATTTGATGAAAAAAATCATATTGCTGCGCCACACCATTAGCCACATGAGACCAGCAAGCCTCAAAGTCTCGAGACGCTTCTTCAGTCAAGGCTTTTCTTTTGCGGTTTCTTAAAACTCCTGATGTGGCATCAGTTCCTGGAATTGCGTTTATTTGAACATTGATGCTTGATTTTTTTGCCTCCATCCAACATTCGTGCAACCCTGTTTGGATATCTCGCAGCAAAGAGTCTTTTAATTCATTCATAATTGACTTTTATTTGTCAGCATGATTGTATTTTAGACCATATTTGCTTGAATTCCATTTTATGGAGAATTGATTGATGTAGATTGGGCCTTACCAGTGCTTGTAAAATGAAGCGCTACGCTTTGCTGTTGGGCCAAGGCCCAACCTACTTCAAATTACATACAAAACAGATGGTTATTGAATGATAAAAATTAAAAGATAGAGCAAGTAGATATTATCTTTAAATGCACAAGAATATTTTTTTGTATCACCCACTAACCTGGCTTGCCCCGATCCGAAACCAGTTCTTAGCGACCGCTTGATCAAGCATCTGCTCAGACAGATGAATATACGCCGAGGCTTGCGCCAACGTTTTAATCCCGCCCGAGATTTTGATCCCACAAGAACCTTGGCTGTCCTTGATAGCGCTGAGCATGGCAAAGGCCGCCTGTAAACTTGCTCCGATGTTTATTTTTCCAGTCGACGTCTTCAACATATCGCAACCATTTTCGATGACATCGCAGCTTAATTGATAAATCATATCGACTGAATGCAAAGCACCTGTTTCCAAAATAACTTTGAATAAACGCCCCTGTTGCTGGCAAAGCTCATACGCCTCGCGACACCAAGCCAATGCATGAGATTTTTGACCTGCCAAATAGGCTGGATAAGCGAAAACATAATCAATTTCATCTGCCTGCTGTTGGTGAATCGCGTGTTCAATATCGCGTAATACTTGTTCATGAACGCCATTACCCGTGGGGAAATTCACGACAGTCGCGCGTTGGATAGCCTCAAGCGGTGGAAGCCAAGCCAAATGTTGTGGAAAAACACACACGGCTGCAACGTGCTCTTGTTGGGCTTTGGCCACTAGGGCATCAATATCTTCTGCAAGTGCCGCCTCATCCAAACGCGTTAAATCGATCAATGGATAAACCCGTGCCGCAGACAATATATGGCTGTCTAATTGCTCGATGATCGCGTCAAACCGTGTTTCTAACGATATACTCATTATGCTCCCCCGAAAGCATGCGTGCTGTTTTTGTGTCATATTGCCACAAAAACCAACGCACTTTCCTATTAAATATCTGTGTGATAAATTCGCGAACTAAGTTTTTTAATAAAATAGGATTTAATCATGTCACTACTACTATTACAAGCCGCTGAAGGGCGCCGTCTTGATGACGTCATAGAGTTAGTCGCCGAAGGCGCTAGCGTTAATTACCAGAATCCCGACCAATCAACAGACGGACACACCGCATTAATAGAAGCGACCCTTAATCTGGATACTCGCATGATGAGATGGTTATTAGAAAACGCAATCCAAGATAGGGACATATCGATGGGCTCCGAGCTCGACGATACCATGGGTGCTTTGCGGTTATAGGGAATTGATAATATGGCTGTTACATGAGGGTTTCATGCAGAAACCCTCATATAACATCGTCTGAACATTCTAGCCCACATGACATTGTGGTCGTTATTTTAAGCGCTTGGAGACAATCCAATCAATTTAGGCGGACAGTGGTAAGCATTCCCCACATTCGTCACATTCGTTTGCGTAGAAGAACCCCCTACGCCATTGTCATAGGATCCGCCCATACTACCTGTAATCCCAGCCCGATTTGAAATCAGCTGCACATAATTAGCACCTAATGCGTTGGCTTTATTGCGCAGATCATTCATCGCACCCTCCTCCAAATGTGCATTGGAGGTATAGCCACCCACAAAAAAATTACCCTGATTGCCAACCACCTGGTCAATATACAAGCACCCTTTCGGAGCATGATTAGGTGACACAATTACTTTTCTTGCTTGAGGGTTGACGACTATCGCTGCACATCCCACCAAAGAAGCCAAAAGAAAACTATAACCAAATTTATAATAACTATGCATACTTATTTACCTCGCATTTCAGATTGAACTTTTTCTGCGGGCATTCTACTTTGGATTAGGGTCTGTTGACAATTCATTTGGCAACCGCTTGATACAATGAATAAATAACTTCAGATGGATTTATCACTGAAGGAACAGGCCTGAACATACTAATGCTGGGTATATGGGGCACGCGATTGATATATTTTTTGAATTTAATCAAATCCTCTTGCAAAGCATTATGCGATTCACGAGCTGGATGGAGTAATTCTGACATGCTTTGCACTCGCATGGTGTAATACAAAACAAGAGAAGCCACTACCATTCCAACCACTAAGGCGAACCCCAGAGGAGACGACATAAACGAGATATGCAAAGTCACCAAAGCAGTTTGGGCCATAAAATAACTATCTGCAACGCAAGACAAAGCGCCAAACAACACTACGCCTTTTTCTATTCCAATTAACACATTAGAACTATCATATTTTTGCATCATGCCGTGTTTCTTCAATAAATGGCCATTAAAAATATCCTTGGCTTCGCAATAAGCTGCATAGTCCCCTTGATCCCAGCTAGCGGTTTCTTTGGCATTTAAAATGCAATTAATCTCCATTACTGATTTGAGTTGTTGTGCATAGGTTTCATTCAATAAACTTTTAGAATTATCTGTAGCAACAATCCCCAATGCTTTTTTAAGAAATGACACTTCAAATGCATAGAACAGGACAGCATCCAATAAAGTATACACGCTGATCAACGAATATAACGCAAACTGACTAATTCCTGGAATGATTATAAACAAATTAGAACTAAATAAAAAACTACTCGCACCATTTTCAAGCCCCCCAAAGAGCAGACAAAATAGATAAGCAACTTTTAACACCGATTGGGAATAAGCTGAAGATTTGGGATCTTCTGCTGCGAGAACATCTGCCGAACCTTTCAAATGCGCTAACAAACGATTTACAATCATTAATTTACGCATTTCAAATTCTTGATTATTTAAATCTTCATCCAATTTCTTAAACTCAGCGACCAACTCTACTAATGTTTTTTGGTTATACATTGCTACAAATTCTGCTGGAAATGTAATAAGTTCAGCCATAAATAAATTCTTTTAGAATAAAAGTAGACATTATACACTAAAATTGAACAACAATATAGCCTTAAATTATGCGAGTTTGTCAAAAAGAGCACTGCAAAAAATTGACAAATCATCACCATATGCTATAGAAAATATAGGAGTAATCAGTTTTGTGAGATCTGCATATGTCAAATAAACTATTTTCCGAACGGTTGAACGCGGAATTGGATGAAATAGGTATGCCACAACGCGTAGATGAGCGGATTGAAACGTTTGCCAAATTTATCGACCTACCCAAATTCAAAGCGCAATCCGTCTTAAATGGAACAACCATTCCTGATGAACAAGTCCTGGCGTTTCTTGCGCGGCAATTAGAGGTTAATGTGTCGTGGTTACTAGGTAAGGCTGACAGCAAACATTAAGACCTGTCGACAATTCTACTATCTTGGCCAAAAAACGCTGATTTTCTGTGCTCCGATGCTCACATACTAGTGTATGCTGCGCTTCGGTGCTCGAAAATCAGCGTTTTTTAGCGCAAGCTAGCGAATTGTCGACAAGCCTTCTTATTTTTCAAACCGCGTTTCACGTTGATGACAATGCGCGCCTGCGGGGTGCTTGGCGTAATAGTCTTGATGATAGTCTTCGGCTGGCCAAAAGGTAGTCACGGGCTGCAGCGTGGTTGCGATCTGATACCCGTTGTTCTCCAAACGCTGTATAAGCTGTAACGCTTCTGTATTTTGCGTCTGGTCATAGTAAAATACCGCGCTCCGGTATTGTGTTCCGCGATCGGGGCCTTGCCCATCTGCTTGGCAAGGATCGTGCATCTCAAAAAAATGCTTTAATAACGTAGTATAATCCGTGATTGCCAAATCATAGACAACTCGCACTGCTTCATAATGTCCAGTCGCTCCAGTACAAACTTCTGAATATTGTGGAGACATCGTGTGACCGCCGGTATACCCTGATTCGGCTTTTACCACCCCCGGAATTTGTTTCAAGGCGTGCTCTATTCCCCAAAAACAACCGCCAGCGACAATGGCCTCAGCCGTATCCAACACGTCACCATGCGACACAAAGTCCAAGGCCAGCGAATTCACACAATATCGCCGTGACTTAACCGTCAATTGTTCTCCCAAAAAAACATGTCCCAAATGTGTGGCACACCGACCACAAATGATTTCTGTACGCATGCCATCTGGATCAGGTGAGCTGTGTACGCGCTGTAACAGATCATCGTCAAAACTAGGCCAACCACATCCCGCAGTAAATTGACTGGAGGCTCTGAATAATGCCCAGCCACAGCGTCGACACAAATAGGTACCCTGGGTTTGCACTTGATTATAGGCACCACTCCCTGGCGGCTCCGTGGCTTGTTCACATATAATCTTACGCACATTTGGGGTCAAACTGGCTAATTTATCCAGCATTTTTATCCTTGAAAACGTTGATTTCGTCCTTTGGGTTTCGCGTTTTTTTCAATGTAGCGAATGATTTTACGAGCAATATCAATCTGCGTGGCGCGCTCAATTCCTTCCAAGCCTGGAGAAGAATTAATTTCCAAGACTAACGGACCTTGATGCGATCGCACCAAATCCACGCCAGCCACTTTCAAGCCCATCGTTTTAGCCGCAGCGATGGCAATACGCCGCTCTTCCGTACTCAGTTTGACTTTCATAGCTTGTCCACCTTGATGGACATTCGCGCGAAACTCGCCTTCTTTGGCTTGGCGTTTGATGGCAGCCACGACAGTATCCCCCACAACCAAACAACGGATATCCATGCCGCGGGATTCTTGAATAAATTCTTGGACCAAGATATTTGCATGCATTTCTTTGAATGCATTAATGATGCTCACTGCTGATTGATGGCTATCCGCCAAAATAACACCTTTACCCTGTGTCCCTTCCAATAATTTGATCACCAAAGGCGCGCCGCCCACCATGCGAATCAAATCCTCGGTATTATCGGGTGATTGTGCAAACCCGGTTAACGGCATAGGGATCCCTTTCCTAGCTAGCAATTGCAAAGAACGAAATTTGTCTCTGGAACGCGCAATAGCCAAGGATTCATTTACAGTATACATTCCCATCGTTTCCATATGACGCAACACGGCAGTACCATAAAATGTATTGGAAGCCCCTATTCTAGGAATCACTGCATCAAAATTACTTAATAAAACCCCTCCTCGATAACATACTGTTGGGTTCGAAGCCGCCACATTCATATAGCAATATAATGGATTGATGATACTCATCTCATGCCCACCATCTTCGCCTGCTTTCACCAAACGCTTATGACTATATAAATTTGGATTCGTGGCCAAAATAGCAATTTTCATACCCTATACTTCCTTATTTTAGAGAATCACTTATAACTGCTCACACCTCATCCCAAACTTAGCGAGGGATCTCCAAAACATGGCGCAGCGCCAGATTCCAGGAGATCCCTCGCTACGCTCGGGATGACGTACGGTCCTCACTTTACCAAATGTTGATAATCATTTACCAACTTATCTGCATGATGCGGAGGAGTAAAAAATGCTACTAATTCGCCACGCGGATTTAACAACATAATTGCCCCGGAATGCTCAATACTATAATCATTAGCCTGTTTTTGCACCTGGGAATTTACCTGAGTATACGCAATCCCCAAAAAACGCGCCAAATTATGAGTTTCCTCTTCTGAACCGCGCGCTCCGAGAAACTGAGGATTGAATGATTGCACGTAATCTTTCATTCTCGCCAAACTATCCCGCTTCGGATCCAACGTAATCATTACCACTGTCGGACGAGATAAATCTGGCTGTTGGGACATCAAATGGGCCATCTTCGCCAATTCTGCCATGGTCACTGGGCAAATCGACGCGCAATGAGTAAATCCCATAAATAAAAACGTCCAATGACCCTGTAAATGCCGGTTATCTATAGCGTATCCTTCCGTCCCTTCCAAAGTAAATACCGGCAGCGGACGCGGTTTATTTAAAACCGTTCCATAAAAAGAGTATGATTCACGAGAAGATAGTTTTGCCCACCATTGCTGCGCCGCTATGCCCAAACCAATGGCGCAAACCAACGATAGTACGCTCCCCAACACTATTCTCTGCTGATAAGAATTTTTCATATACGCTACTCCTAATTTATACCTTTCACGAATGAATTTTAGGTTTTTATGCTATCGCCTAAAATCCCTAAAATTCATCAGTAAAAGGTATATACCCAATAATGATCGAGCAACAACAAAACAAATAACACCAGTAAATATATAATTGAAAAGCGAAATGTTTGCATGGCAATCTTGGGGGTTTCACGATACAACAACCTAATTGCCCAATATAAGAAACGCATACCTAATAAGAATGCGCCCAAGCCATAAACCCAACCGCTCATCCCAACCACACAGGGCAAAGCACTGACCAACAACAACAAAATGGTATACATCAGCACATTGAGCTTGGTGTAACGAATCCCGTGGGTCACAGGCAACATGGGCACATCGGCATGCTGGTAATCTTTAAATCGATAAATAGCCAAAGCCCAAAAATGCGGCGGCGTCCAAGTAAAAATAATGAGCACCAATAATAATGCCTGGGGATCCAAATCATTGGTCACAGCCGTCCATCCCAACAGGGGTGGTGCTGCCCCAGCTAGGCCGCCAATCACAATATTTTGCGGCGTAGCCCGTTTGAGATAACCGGTGTAAATACCGGCATAGCCGATCAACGTTAAAAACGTTAGCCACGCGGTCAGACTATTCACCCAAACAAATAGCAAAATCAAACCCACAATTCCCAGCAATAATGCAAAGCCCATTGCTTGTCCAACCGTAACCCGACCTTGCGCAAGCGGCCTTTGTTGCGTCCTAGCCATGAGCGCATCAATTCGACGATCCACAATATGGTTAATTGCCGCTGCAGCGCTCGCAACCAGACCAATACCGCACAAACATGCCAACAACAAATCAAGAGTCACGTGTCCTGGCGCTAAATACATACCCACCAACACCGTCACCAACATCAAAGCGACTACTTTTGGCTTACATAAAACCAAATAATCCCGCCACAAAAAGGGTTCTCTTTTAAGATGTGCGATCATGAGAAACTCCTAGTGTTCCAACCGTAAAATGTAAGCTTAATACCGCAGCAAACAGCAATGCTGCCACTGCATTATGTGCCACCGCTGCCCACAAAGGGAGCATATATATCACATTCACGATACCTAATGTGAATTGAATCAGCACACAAGCAAACACCGCACCAGCCGGCCATCTGAGCAAACTAGACTGCAGAGTGCGTAATAAATAAATCCCCAAACTTATAAGATAACCCAGCGTGATAACAGCACCACAACGGTGAACCATTTGAATAGTGGCTCGACTTGCACTATCCAATACACCGCCTTGATAATTAAGTCCAATCGATGACCAGAATTGAAAGCTCGATTGCCAAGTCATAGTCGGTAACCATTGACCATTGCATTGTGGGAAGCCTATACAGGCAAGACCCGCATAATTGGCACTAACCCACCCTCCCAAAGCAATCTGCCCCAAAACAATGCCAATAGCGCCCCACAGCCAAAAGCGCCAGCGCGTCGGAGGAACATAGGGTACTTTGAAATGTAACGATAAATTTAGATACACCAAGCCACCAAAAATGAGTAATCCCCCCAATAAATGGCCCATCACCACAATAGGCAACAGCTTCAACGTCACTGTCCACATTCCCAAAGCGGCTTGAAACCCGATCAAAGCCAACAAAAATAAAGGAATACCTAACGGAGCGCCCTGCCGTCGATAACGCCAAGCAGCGAAATTAATCCCAACAATCAGCAAAACCAATGTCCCTGCGACATAACGATGAATCATCTCAGTCCAGGCTTTACGTGCTTCCAAAGGTACGGCCGGATACTGTTGTTGTAGGGTCAGTTGTTCCTGAATTTGCGTTGGAACCACCATCTTCCCATAACACCCAGGCCAATCAGGGCATCCCAAACCAGCATGGGTCAAACGCGTATAAGCGCCCAGCATCACAACTATAAATGCTAAACCCATGGCCAAAAAAGCAATTATGCGGAATGATTTCATTTGTCGTGCACCATTTTTTGCAAATCTTGAAAAATATCTTTCAGTGATTGATCACTAGAATAAGCTAAAATCACATAACCCTGAGGATTCACCAGATAAATTGCTGGTTGCGCGCCAAGTATCTCGGCATCTTTTCCAATAAGTTGTGCCCAATGACCATCGATCGCTTCTAATAGATTCTGGGTTGTTTGAGACGCAGCAGCAAGCGCCGTTTGACTGGCTAAAACCAAATCAACATAATACAAACGCCGTCCCAGAGCCAAGCGTAATTTCGCCAAATCATCCATACGTTGCATACAAGCTTGCGTACAGGCTTGCGGAGTCCAATACAATAACTGCCATTTTTCGCGCTGGGACATCTGCTGCAATATGGGGGGAGGCTGTAATAATTGCCCATGATTAGTACGCTCGCTGATCCATTCAGGATGCAGATAGACGATATAAGCTATAGTCCCCGGTGCGGCAAACAAAAAAAGCAACAACCCGATGATCCCAGCAGAACGCTTCATGTCAGTCTCTTTGTGTGGAAAACGATAAACATAACCCCTACTCCCAGCGCAAAAATAAACCATTGTACTGCATAACCTATATGCCGCACAGGACTACTTGCTACAATGGGCCAGTCCCGTACAAACCTTGTCTGCCGCTCAGCAGACTGGCGAATGATAAACGGATATACGGGTTTATGCAAAAATTGACTGATCATCGTCATATTTAAACTTTCAATGACAATTACATTCGGCGTTTTTACTTCCAATCCAACGCCTAAAACGAATGCGCTTTTTGCGGGATAATAGACTTGACCACTGTAATGTAAATCGCTCTGTAGACCAGTCATATCGGGTAAAGATACGCGACTAGGGTCGCCAGGCACCCACCCCTGATCAATCAACAGCACGTTACCATCAACCATGATTAACGGCGTCAATACATCATATCCAAATTGATGCGCATGGTGCTGATTATCCAACAATAGCGTGATCGGTAATTGAGCCAGTCCCTGTACTTGAACGCGTTGATATTGTTGCGCCGACGTACCTGAAAGCGCCACCGGAGCACGCTGCATTTGAGTTTGATACATAGCCAGCAATCCCCGTTTTTCCGCTGCGCGATGCAATTGCCAAATACCGAGACTAATCAACAAACAGATACTGACCAATGCCAAACACAGCATTTTCCAAGAAGACGTGAAAGAAAAACGAAAACCAGTTACACTAAACATACATTCGTCTCGTTAGTAATCGGGGTTGACTTATGGTCACTAAACTCATCATCATTGCGGTCATGATCATCATTGTGGGTGCATTGGCCTCTTCATTGATTTTTCTGGTTCGTGACAAAGGATCGAGCAAACGTACCGTCACGGCATTGACTTGGCGTATTAGTTTATCATTAATACTCTTTCTTTTCCTATTATTAGCTTTTAAACTGCACTGGATTGCTCCTCATGGGGTTGGCTAGCATGGTGGTATCAAAAAAACTATCTTACAGCACATGTCTGCTGTTATTCGTTCTAAATAGTATGCTTGGGCTTTATGCAGATACCATGGACCACTACATGGGGATAGTAAACAATATTCCCAAAATGGAAATCAAAGCGGATGGTCAAGCACAAATTTGGGCAAAATCAGCCCGGAATGTCCTGGTTCTAACCTGCGAGTCCGTCGCTGAAAGTTTGAAAATTGCTAACGATACGGCTAGCCGACAAAATATGCCCTTGTTTTGCATGCCTGCCACCACTATTTTAGATGGACCTATGTTGCATGATTTGGTCCAGCAAACTTATCGTGATATTTCAAGCCAAGAAAGCGATAAATCTAAAATGACGGTATCCGAAGTAGCCTTAATCGGGTTGACCAAAGCCTATCCTTGTACTAAAAAACTACAACAATCAGATATTCGGATGCAAAGCGCAAAAAGACTAAGCACTTGAAAAATCAACCGTTTTGGCTGAGAAAGCGCTTTAGTGCTATCTCGAATCCTCAGTTGATGATGAATGGCTTCGAGACGTAGCTACGCTACGCCTCAGCACGAACGAATTGAAGAGCACACTTTGACTCTTAATTCGAACTTCCACCCAAATTTGCTCTCTTTTTAAGAGCTTCATGCACATCATCATGCGCAACCTCACCTTGGTATTCCTGAAAAAATTCAAATCCACGTGCCTTGGGAGCATGGACGTCACGGTGAATATAAGGAAAATAATGATTAGCTTCAGTCAATAATTGAACTATTTTCGGGTTTCTTTGATAATCATCATGCTCTTGCATCGCCAACTTTAATTTGGTTAACAGCGAAGGCGTCGGGTAATTTAAAAATGCGCCCAATGCTGCAGCCACAGGGTGCATATGCCCCATACGTGTGACTTGTTTAGATTTCTCAATCAAAGACTGTAACAGCTCTGACGTAAACAATACGGGTTCTACCACACAACTTTCCTGCGCTTTTTCAACGGCTTCAATTTCTTGATTCAAAGTTGTAAGCGCTTTTTTCTGCGCAGCTAAGTGCGCAGCAACCGATTGGTAATCAGCTCTGATTGCCTTAAAGTCCTGGAAAAGGCGACGATCTTTTTTGATCCGGTCTAATTGCGCTCTTGGCAGGTAAGTATTTATATCTTGCCCTATCATGCCAGTATATTCTTTATCTAATTTGCGTAGAGATTCTTCCAAAGAATGCATCTCTTCCACCATCGCGACACGCTGATCCGTCAAACGATCATATTGCTCATTTAATATCACTAACCGATCTGCCACGCTATTCATATGATGTTGTTGAATATCCTTAATAGAAGGTAACTCTACGTCTTTCACCCAACCTTCTATAATTCTTCCATCCAAGGATCCCGCCTCTTCGATGAGACGTACGAGATCCCTGGACTCCAGATAACTTTGGTCTTGTTCCATCACTGATTTCAGTGTCGCCAAACTCACATCAGTCCGGTAGTTTAAGAAATTAGCTAATGCTTTAGTCAATGGATGTTTACTGCGTTCACATCGCTGTTTTAAGTCACTTACTTTGATCCTGTCGCTTTGTTGGCGTGCCAAAACATGGACTCTATCAAGCAATTCAGTGTGATTACCAGTCAAAACATCACGATGCAGCAATAGAAGATGGCTGATCTCAGAACTGATCTTATCCCTTTCTATGAGCAACTGATTTAAAATGCTACGTCTTTCAGGACTGTCTTCGGCTTGCAATTTAACATCAGTAGATTCAATCACTTCTTGGAGTGTCGCCAATTCTTGCTCTTGCAACGCCACATAATCAAATAAAAGCTGTTCTCTATTTTTTCCCAAGAAAATAGCGGGATAGAGGGTATTAGCTTCCCACACAATATCACCCACAGTCCGATCTTTGAATATCGTCTTTTCTTTGGTTATTTCAGCTTGCAATACTTGTAAACTCACGGCTGTTTGACGAGATAAGAATGCTAATAATTTGGGAACAATGGGATGCTCAACCGCTGCACAACGTTCTTTGAGGGCAGTCATTTTTGCTAAATTAGCCTCTCTTTGACCAGACAAAAAATCTTTTGGCACATAATCTGGCGAGAAACTATCTAACAATCCAGTCAACCCATTCACTAATACTTCAGTTTTATTACACAAATCGTTAATATAACTGTTTAAAATTTCACGATCTTCAAGATGCTGAGCCAATTGCTGTTCTAGTTCTAATCTATCTTCGGGTTTACCTGACTCCATTTTAAGCAATATGGCATCCAAGCCTTCAATCACTGCCTTCAAATCTGCCAATTCTTTGGTTCTTTTACTAACTTCCTTGGAGTATAATTTTATGGTTTCGATAGAGTCCTGCACAAGACTTAACTGAGTGTGATAATCCTCATCTTGTTCCTGATAATGTTCTTTTAGCTCAGCCTTTTTTTGCTTTAATTGGCTGATTTTGCTTTCTTTACCCTTGATCAAAACGCGCCAAATTTCTTTGAATACACCCACAAAAATCAGCGCCCAATATTTACGCCTAGCCCATCGAATTTCGGTTCGCTCAGCTTCATAGGCTTGCGTAGCATTTGCATATTCTTCTGCAATCTTCATTTGCGCCTTTAACAAATCATCTAAGCTTTGTTCCTGCAAACTCAGCAAATATGCCGCAATTTTTTCGTCACTATAACTATCAAAATCATCGTTATCCGCTCTAATTGGCCCAGTCATGTTGATCACCTTTTGATGTATACAATAGTATAAATATAGAACAAAAATCTAATAATTTACAAAAATAATCAGAATGATGTTTTTTTGGTGAGATATCTTCTAGTTTTAATAAAAAAAGGTTAGGCCTTGGCCCTGCATTCATAAGTCAATAAATAACTTAAACTTTCTCTTGCATCGCTCGCGCAATATTCCAACCACCGCCCAAAGCCTTGATCAAATTGACACAAGCCATCTGTCCCTGAATTTGCAATTCAATAAGATTAATTTTATTTTGCAAAGCTTCATCCTCTATAGTGTAAACACCTAAATACGTATCCATCCCATTAATCATCCGTTGTTTAGCTTGATACAACGCACGAAATGCCGCTTTGGTTGCGGCTTGTTGGCTATCCATTTCCTGATTCAAGCGATAGGTTGCCACCAGACCATCTTCTACTTCTTGATACGCGGTTAACACGGTTTGACGGTAATTGTTCACTGTTTCATAATAAATTGCCTTAGCCTTTTTCAAATTGGCTTGTAAATAATAACCATCAAACACAATTTGGCTAATTTGCTGTGGCATCATCACGATCCCAGAAGGCGGGCCCAATCCCCAAATTAAGCTAGGTTGCGAAAACAATTGACCAATTGATTGGGTTTGAGCACCCATTAATGCATTGAGATTAAATGTTGGAAAAAATGCTGCACGCGCCACACCAATACTCGCATTCGCCGATTGAACGCGTTGTGCCGCGGCAGCGACATCTGGCCGTCTTTGCAATAAAACAGAGGGCACATCCGGCGATACCGGCACAAAACGCATAGGAACTTGCGCAGCTTTGAGATGAAAATTAGCCGGAATTGCCCCCGTTAATACCGCCAAAGCGTGCTCTAGTTTGGCCCGCGATAAGCGCATTGAGAATTATCTTGGCGCCCGCCCCCTCCCACCCCCAAAATAGTCGGATATAAAAATGAACGTGCAGCCTGGACCAAAGCGCGCGATTCTTGAAAACGCGCATAAGCTTGATCTAAGCTTGGATTGGAGCAAGTCAATTGATCTTCCAGTTGATTTAATACCGGGTCATGAAATACGGTCCACCAACGACGATGTTTACGCCAATTTATACTTTCATACATCTCATCAAACATGCGATGGTTCCTGAGTTCTATGTAAAATTTTAAACACGGTTGGTACAAAAAATAAGGTCGCAAAGGTTGCAAAACTCAACCCGCCAATCACCGCTCGTCCGAGTGGCGCATTTTGCTCCCCACCATCCCCCAAACCCAATGCCATAGGTAGCATACCTATAATCATGGCCAACGCTGTCATCATAACGGGTCGCAAACGCGTCACCCCTGCTTCTAGCGCCGCAGCCTGCGGGGTTTGTCCTGCCGCTAAATTAGTACGCGCAAAACTTACCAATAAAATACTATTTGACGTTGCTACCCCCATACACATAATGGCGCCAGTCAGAGCTGGGACACTTAAGGTGGTGTGTGTTAAAAACAACATCCAAGCAATCCCTGCTATCGCTGCCGGCAATGCTGTGATAATAATAAAAGGGTCTAACCACGACTGAAAATTAATTACCATAATCATATAAACTAAGATTACGGAAAAAAGCAATCCAAAATATAAGGTTTTAAAAGTGGATTGTTGCTTCTAGAATCTACAATCCCAGGAATAGTCCGGATCCGTTGCAATAATCGCCGCGCATAATTATGGTTAGCGCCGTGGTGCAACCCAATAATCTGAATATCGATATCTGCAGGGTGACCAAAATTAAGAATTTTTCCCACCATGTCCGCAGGTAAAAAAGCAAAATCCACTGATTGGAATTTCTCACGTAATTTTTCGCGCAACAAACGCGTATAAAATTGCACCGGGTGATGATGTTCTTTTAAAGCAATAAACGTATCCGTGTAATTAGCCCCATTGGTCCCGGTATCGTTATACGTTAAATTCACCCCACTAATCGGAAGACCGATATTATCAACCGTAGAATCCAACTCATCTGCAGGAATGACTTGCTTAATCACCGTATTCACTTCAGCAGCAATTTTCGCAGTTTCTTCAATTCGGGTACCTGCTGGCGCAGAATAATGTAACAATATTTGCCCTGCATCTACTTTGGGAAAAAAATTGGATCCCAATGCCGGCCACAATACCAATATAGACAAAAATGCCACCCCAAAAAACACACTAGCAAACTGTTTTTCATTGCTCAAAACCCAATCCAGATTTTCTTGATAGCGGGTTTGCAAGCGTCTAAATTTCTCATCAAACCAATGATGAAACCGAGCCAAATGCGTTGGTGCTTGCGCTGTATCTGAGTGAGGCGTGTCTAATAAGTACAATGCCATAGTCGGCAACAAAGTTCGGGATAAAAAATAGGAAGCAATCATGGCAAAAATCACTGCTTCGGCCATGGGAACAAATAAATATTTGGATACGCCATCCAAATAAAACATGGGAATAAACACAATACAGATACACATGGTCGACACAATCGCAGGAATTGCAATTTGATTGGCCCCGTCTAAAATAGCCTCTTTCAATGGCTTACCTTGTTCCAAATTCCAATTAATATTTTCAATCGCAACCGTGGCATCATCGACCAATATGCCAACCGCCAAAGCCAGCCCCCCCCCAATGTCATGATGTTGATGGTATTCCCTAATGCTGACAGGATGGTCAACGAGGCCAAAATAGACAAAGGAATGGAAATAGTAATAATCAAGGTAGAGCGCATACTACCCAAAAACGCTAAAATCATTAACGCCGTCAAACAAGCTGCAATCACGCCTTCAGTCACCACACCCTTAATTGCTGCCGTCACAAATATGGCTTGATTGCCAGAAACAGACAAATCTAGCTCTTTGGTCAAATTAGCTTTGATCAAAGGGATCAGTCCAATCACTCGATTAATAATATTTAAAGTAGATGCACTGCCGGTTTTCTCTACGCCCAACATCACAGCACGCATGCCATTGTGATTCACAATATTGGTTTGTGGGGGGAACCCATCGCGTACATGCCCCACATCACGCGTATAAATGATTTTATTGTGCGCAGCCAATACAGGCATATAATTCAAATCTTTGACTTTAAGCGGACTATTATTAAATTTAATGATGTATTCAGTAAGGCCAATTTTTTTGGTCCCACCGGGAATAATCAAACTTTGATTATTCATTGCCTGATTCACATTTTGTGCCGACAACCCAAATTCTTGCAGTCTTTTATTATTCACATCCACCATAATGACCCGCGATTTTCCTCCATACCCAGGAGGTACTGACGCACCCTGCACAGTCGCCAATTGAGGGCGTGCAAAATTATTGGCCAAATAATTCAGTTTTTGTTCCGGCAACGTATCGCTAGATAGTAATAGATTCACGACAGGCAGTGTGATGACTTATAGGATCTCCGTACATGACAAAAAAATCTGTCATGCCCGCGCAGGCGGGCAACCATTTCTGATTTAGCACTGAAGTAAATTAAGATAACTCGCTGACATACAATGAAAATCATATAATCTCGATCGC
>Ga0114972_10000547_pt1 | contig 27990 bp, 25 predicted proteins | sample M_140807_EF_Meta_FD_87354 | JGI IMG/M metagenome (GOLD analysis project Ga0114972, IMG submission 87354) | Freshwater microbial communities from Lake Montjoie, Canada to study carbon cycling - M_140807_EF_MetaG | ecosystem: Environmental > Aquatic > Freshwater > Lake | place: Lake Montjoie...
CCGCAACACCATCAGCAAGGTCTATCGGCAACTGGAGACCGATGGGGTGGTCGAAGCCATGGCCGGTTCGGGCATCTATGTGCGCGACCAGCAGAAACCCCGGGAAATCAAGCCGCCGCCGGGGCTGCGCAGCAAGGCCCTGCCCGATATTGACCGGGAGGTGCGTCAGAGCATTGATGGCCTGCTCAACGCCGGATGCACCCTGCAACAGGCCCGCGAACTGCTGACCCGGGAAGTGGATTGGCGACTGCGTTGCGGCGCCAGGGTGCTGGTGTCGACCCCACGGGAAGATATCGGCGCCTCCATGCTGATTGCCGAGGAGCTGGAACCCAACCTGGACGTCCCCGTGGAAGTGGTGCCCATGGAAGAGCTGGAGGCCGTGCTTGAAAGTTCCAGCAAGGGCACCGTGGTGACCAGCCGCTATTTCCTGCAACCCGTGGAGGAGATCGCCCAGCGCCACGGGGTGCGTGCCGTCCCGGTGGATCTCAACGATTTCCGCCACGAACTGGATTTGCTCAGGGAGCTGCGCTCTGGCAGTTGTGTCGGGCTGGTGAGCATCAGCCCCGGCATCCTGCGGGCCGCCGAGGTCATCCTGCACTCGATCCGGGGCAATGAGCTCCTGGTGATGACGGCCAATCCCGATACCAGTAGCCGTCTGCTAGCCCTGCTGCGGGCCGCCAGCCACGTGCTTTGCGATCGGCCCAGCTTGCCCCTGGTGGAACAGACCCTGAGGCAGAATCGGGCCCAGCTGATGCGTCTACCGGTCGTGCATTGTGCCCGGAGCTATCTCGGCACCGCCACCATCGACCAGCTACGCAAGGAGATCGGCCTCCTGGCCGTCTGATGCGCGCTCTCAGCACCATCTGCCGGGCGATGGGGGCCGATCTGGCGATCATCAAGGAGAGGGACCCCGCAGCCCGCAGCACCCTGGAGATCCTGCTCTGCTACCCGGGATTGCATGCCTTAGTGATCCATCGCATCAGCCACCGTCTCTGGCGACTACGCGTACCCCTGCTGCCCCGTCTCCTGAGTCAGGTGGCAAGGCTGCTCACTGGCATCGAAATCCACCCGGGCGCCCGCATCGGCCATGGCGTCTTCATCGACCATGGCATGGGGGTGGTGATCGGCGAGACCTCGGTCATCGGCGACCACTGTCTGCTGTACCAGGGGGTGACCCTCGGGGGTACCGGCAAACAGCACGGCAAACGTCACCCAACGCTCAAGGAAAATGTGGTGGTCGGTGCCGGTGCCAAGGTGCTCGGGGCGATCACCGTGGGGGCCAACACCCGCATTGGTGCCGGATCCGTGCTGCTACGCGATGTGGCCTCCGACAGCACCGTGGTCGGCATCCCTGGGCGGGTCATTCACCAATCCGGTGTCCGCATTGATCCCCTGGCCCACTCGGCCCTTCCCGATGCGGAAGCCAGCGTGATCCGCAACCTGATGGAACGCATCGACAACCTGGAAAGTCAGGTCGGCCAGTTGCAGAGTTGCCTGCAGGAGGTGGCGGCGGGGCGCCCCCTGCTGGAAGCCTGCGCCGGCAAGGCGCAAAACCTGCGTGATCGGGAAATCCTGGAGTTTCTTGGGGAGGGGCTGCCTCCACCAGCCTCGTCCTGAACAACCCGACAGGCACCCTTTAGCGTTGCAAGTTGCGGGGGCCACCCAACCACCATGGCGCATCTGCTGATCACCGGCGGTGCTGGCTTCATTGGTAGCCACACCTGTCTGACGCTGTTGGAGGCGGGCCACACGCTGGTGGTGATCGATAATTTTGAAGGCAGCTCCCCGGAACCCCTGCATCAAGTGGCCGCCCTGGCTGGGCTGGGCCCTCTGGAACAGCTGGCTCCCGGCCTCTGGGGCACCCCAGGCGAGCCGCGACAACTGCTGGTACGGCAGGGAGATATCCGCTCCAGTGCCGATTTGGAAAGGGCCTTCAACTCCTCCAGCACGGCAACTGTGGAAGCGGTGCTGCATTTCGCCGGATTGAAGGCAGTGGCGGAATCGGTGGCCGAACCGCTGCGCTATTGGGATACCAACGTGGCCGGAAGCCGCTGCCTACTCCAAGCCATGGCCGCTTACGGCTGCCGGACGCTGGTGTTCAGCAGCAGTGCCACCCTCTACGGATTACCTGACTCGGTGCCGATTGCGGAGAGTGCGCCGGTGCGACCGCTCAACCCTTACGGGCACACCAAGGCGGCCGTGGAGCAGATGCTGGCGGATCTGGCGGCCAGTCAAGAGGGCTGGCGCATGGCCAGGCTGCGTTACTTCAACCCCGTCGGCGCCCATCCCAGCGGTAACATCGGCGAGGCTCCTTTTGGTCAGCCGAGCAACCTCTTTCCCCTGATCAACCTGGTGGCCCGGGGGCAAAAGCCTTGCCTACAGGTATACGGCCTGGACTGGCCAACCGCCGATGGCACTGGAGTGCGCGATTACATCCATGTGATGGATCTGGCCGAGGGACACCGGGCAGCTGTGCAAAAACTGCTGCATGCTCCCCCCCAATTTCTTACTCTGAATCTAGGGACTGGCCAGGGCCATTCGGTGCTGCAACTGGTGCGTATGTTTGAGAAGGTCACGGGCCGGCCCGTGCCCTGGGAAGGGGCCGAACGGCGTCCTGGCGACAGCGCCTGCAGCATCGCCGACCCCTCCCTGGCCCAGAAAGTGCTCGGTTGGTCCTCGAGGCGTAGCCTGGAGGACATGTGCCGGGATGGATGGAGGTGGCAGGTAAGACACCCCCATGGCTACAAATAACCGACAACAAGTAAGGGACCTGAATCAGGCGGAGGCTACTTCCTGGGGAACCTGGGGCTGGAACATGAACATAGAATAGATAACGTTACGGCGCATCTGGGTCATCATTTCCAAGAACATATCATAGCCTTCATTTTTATATTCAATCAGGGGGTCTTTCTGGCCGTAACCCCGTAGTCCGACGGATTCCCGCAAGGCATCCATCGCCTGGAGGTGCTCGCGCCAGAGGGTATCGATCTGTTGCAGAACAAAAAATCGTTCTGCTTCGCGCATCAGGCCGGGGCGCACCTGATCGACCTGACCCTCCTTGATGTCATAGGCGTTGCGCAACTGCTCCTGCAGAAAGGCCTTGAGTTCTTCGATGGAAAGTCCCTGCAGTTGCTCGGGCTGAAGATCCTGGAGCAGGTAGATGAATTCCTTTACCTTGTCCAGCAGACGGGTCAGATCCCATTCCTCGGGAGGAAGGTCGGGGTTAACATAGGCATCAACAATTTCGTTAACCGTCTTTTCACCGAACTCAATGACTTGTGACTTGAGCTCTTTACCCTCAAGCACCCTGCGACGCACACCATAAACAGCTTTGCGCTGATTATTCATCACCTCATCATATTCAAAGACCTGCTTACGAATATCATAGTAATAGGTTTCAACCTTCTTCTGGGCCCCTTCAAGAGAGCGGGTCAGCATGCCCGATTCAATGGGCATGTCCTCCTCGACCCGGAAGGCATTCATGAGGCCGGCTACCCGCTCTCCCCCGAAAATTCGCAACAGGTTGTCCTCCAGCGACAGGAAAAACCGCGTACTGCCCGGATCCCCTTGACGGCCGGCACGACCGCGTAACTGGTTATCAACCCGCCTGGACTCATGGCGTTCGGTGCCGATGACATGCAAGCCTCCAGCAGCACGGACCTGCTCTTCGTCTTGACGCACCACCAGGTCATATTCAGCTTTGACGCGCCCAATCATCTCCCGCATCCAGGTGATTTCCGGGTTGTCCGTGGGGGCCTTTTCCGCAGCCTGGGCAATGCGGTCCTCCAGTTCGAGCACCGTGAGACTGCGCTCACCCCAAGCCTTAACGAGGTGACTGGCCAAGGCAGAAAGATCATGTTCGGTCTCGACCGAGAGGGCACAGGGGAACAGGGTGCCCAAGGCCCTGGCCTCACTTGGGGGCAAGGCAGCGGCGAGGGCGGCCTCGGCGCCAAAGCCGGCGGCTGGCGAGGCCGAAGCGGGCAAGGGCACGGGGGGCAAGTGGTCTTCGTCTGAACGAACCAGGCGGTTCAACAGCACCTCGCGCAACTTGAGACGGGCCATGTAATCGCTGTTGCCGCCGAGAATGATGTCGGTACCACGTCCGGCCATGTTGGTGGCGATGGTGACGGCTCCGGCACGACCGGCTTGGGCAACGATTTCAGCCTCCCGCTCCACATTTTCGGGTTTGGCATTGAGCAAGTTATGGGGAATCTGCTGCTCAGAGAGCAGGCTCGACAGCAATTCGGACTTCTCCACACTGGTGGTGCCTACTAGAACTGGTCGACCTCCGCGGTGAATTTCGGCCGTCTCCAGGGCCACGGCACGCCACTTGGCGGGCTCACTTTTGTAGACCTGATCCGTCCAGTCAGAGCGGGAACGCACACGATTGGTGGGCACCACGGCCACCTCCAACTTGTATGTCTTCTCGAATTCCACTTCTTCGGTCTTGGCGGTGCCGGTCATGCCGGCCAGGCGCGGATAGAGAAGGAAAAAGTTCTGATAGGTAATGCTGGCCAGGGTCTGGGTTTCGGGCTGAATCTGGAGCTGCTCTTTAGCCTCAATGGCCTGGTGCAGACCATCACTCCAGCGACGACCGGGCATGACCCGTCCGGTGAACTCATCGACAATCACAGCATCCGGGCCGCGAACAATGTAGTTCACATCATTAATGAATAGCTCCTTGGCCTTGAGGGCATTATTAATGAAATGGGCCCAGGGATCCTTAGGATCAAAAAGATCCTGCACGCCCAATAGCTGCTCAGCTTTACCATAGCCCTCGTCTGTGAGAGTGACATTGCGTTGTTTCTCATCCACCTCGTAATCACCCTCTGGATCTATACCGTCCTTGCCCATCTCAGCCGCACGAATCAGTTGATTGGCTATTTCCGCCGCAGCCCGATATTTCTCTTGGGGACGTTCAACCTGGCCTGAAATAATCAGAGGCGTGCGAGCCTCATCAACAAGAATTGAATCGACCTCGTCGATAATGCAATAATGAAAATTACGCTGGACAACCTCAGCTATGTCATTCGCCATGTTGTCACGCAAATAATCAAAGCCGAGCTCGGAATTGGTGGCGTAGGTGATGTCGCAGGCATAGTTACGCTGCCGCTCGGTCGGTGCCATTTCCTGTTGAATCAACCCAACGGAAAGCCCCAGGAAACGATGCACCTGGCCCATCCACTCGGCATCGCGGCGGGCCAGGTAATCATTCACCGTAACCACATGAACTCCGCGCCCGGTGAGGGCATTGAGATAGGCGGGCAGGGTGGCTACTAGGGTCTTACCTTCGCCAGTTTTCATCTCGGCAATCTGGCCGTCGTGCAGCACCATGCCGCCAATCAGCTGTACATCAAAATGGCGCATACCAAGCACCCGCTTGCCGGCTTCGCGAACCACCGCAAACGCCTGGGGCAGCAGTTCGTCGAGCAATTTGCGCTCCCGGCTGACGATTGCTTCTGGAGTGCCACCAAGGCTGCGGGCCTGGTCAAGTTTCAAGCGAAACTCGGTTGTCAATCCGCGCAGCTGGTCATCGCTGAGGGGAGTGATTTCCTCCTCGAGCAGGTTGATATCGGAAACAAGCGGCTGGTAACGCTTCAGCTTGCGGGCATTGGGGTCACCCAGCAGCAGCTTGAGCATGTGAAACAACCAATCTTGGACGGCGATTCTACCATCGCGAAAAGACTACTGGTAGCTTCAAAAAGTTGATGGGACAAGGGGTCCCCGTCCAGACTGGATCGGGAAACCGCAAAATCTCGGCTCTTTATCCAGGCCAACGGGGAAGCTTGGACCGATTCAGATAGAGGTATTATCGATGGGCATGGTAGCGATGAAACAGTAATATATTATATCACAAATAAAAGAAAGGCTTACAATAAGAACTGAGTCAGCCGAGGGATAAAAGGCTAGTCTTAGCCCAAAGATTAGGCTGACCGTAATTTTTCATAGGTTTTCGGGGGTGCCCCTATTTTTTAGACAGTTAAACTGACGAACCATTCGAGCAATCCCCTCATCAATACTTAATCTCGGCTGCCATCCCGCCTCCTTAATAAACAAACTTGGATCCAAGACAATCGCTGGAACATCGCAAGCCCTAGCCTCAGAATAAAGACGTGGGCACCGTGTTCCGACAATATTATCTACAAGTTCCGCAATCTGATTAATACTTAAACCGCAGCCGGAAGAAATATTATAAGCCCCAGATTTCACCTGGTTGATTGCCGAACAAACAAAAGCCTCTGAGACGTCATCAATATGTATGTAATCACGGACAATATTACCATCTCCAATGATTTTGTGTGGGACTTCTTCAAGGGCATTCGTGACAAATCTTGCTATAAGACCTATCGGCGTTCCCACGAATTGATAGGGACCGTAGGGATTGCCAACCCTTAGGGAAATGTGACTGAGACCAAAGTTAGCTGCAAGAATAGCTAGATACATTTCCGCAGCCGCCTTAGTTGCTCCATATCCAGAGATAGGTTTTAGCAAATGTGATTCGTTGACCCTTTCAACGTCGTGATTACCATAGACGGTGCCGCCGCTTGAGGCAAAAATCAGTCTTGTGGCCCCTTTTTCAATAGCCATGGTAAATGCCTGAATACTTTCCGTTATCTCTTTGGATGAATCAAGGCCAATTTGACCTATAGAACTATAGGGGAAAGACGACCATGACAAATAGATAAAGGTATCGATTCTGTCTGGCCATGAATCCACATATACCGTTGTGCCGGGTTCAGATATGCAGGCCGAACGTTGAACTCGTCTTACTGTATCAATAACAATAGGAGAAAATCCCTTGTCCAAGAGATTGGCCCTGATGCCTGAGCCGATAAAACCAGCTCCCCCATGGATGGCTACCCGAAGATGATTATCATTCATGATTAAGGCCTTAAACTTCTAAATAACGGTGACTAACCGCAATCATACCTTGTTGCTCTTCAGATTGAATCACGACAAACACTATAAGATTGAGCATACATGAGTAAGCCCATAAAACGGGAAGAATTAAGAAAAACGACATGGATAGTTAAATAGCGTAAGACTAGAATGGAAAGATATTTGCATCTTAGGCTGAGCAGCACATTTCGAGAATCGATTAAGAAGATTTAGACAAAAAATGGCAAATGCCGGCGCATACGATTGAGCAAGTAAATACTAATCGAGATTCCAAATAAATTCACAATTAGTAGGGCAAGAGATTGTCCTATCTTAAAATCACCTTGAATCAAGGCGTGGCGTAATGGGCTCAAGACACGGTACAAAGGATTGATATCTGCGGTCCAAGCCATATCACCCAAATTACTCTTATCATAAAGAATGGGCGAGAGAAGAAAAACAAGTTGGACTACAATAGGAATAAGCTGAAATAAATCAGGGAAACGCACTCCCATGAGGCAAACAAGCAGAGGAAGCCAATAAAGGAATAGAATAAGGTTAATAAAAGGCAGAAAACCCACCGTAAAAAGGTGGAGAAGTAAGGTTGGCTGAAAAAAAGATAAAACCAAAAGGACGAGTCCAATTGATTGGAGAAAAGTTTGAACCTGAAACGCCCATTCCTCTAAAGTATAAAAAATTGGGTTCAAGTTGCTATTCTTTATATGATTTGAATTATATTCAAAAAGTGTTGGGGCCGAAGTTAATGCTGCTGCTATGGCGTTCCAGATAACCAAACCAGTGCCAAGGTAAACGACATAATGTCCAAAATCCTTAACCTTAAATACTGTCCCGTAGACCAAAGATAATGCTGAAATCGACAAAAGATTTGAGAGGCCTAACCAAAAACTTCCCAATGCTGTACGAGCAAAACGAGCTCTTGTGCGAGAAGTTGCTGTGAACCACCAAGCGCGGCGAGTACGCCGCGCATAATCCAAAGACTTAAATACAGAATTCATGATAATAAGCTAAAGATTCCTCAAGGGAAGCATCGCAAACAATTTGACCCTGGTCAAAGACTAAGCCACGGGTGCAAAACTGACGTAATAGTTCGTTTGAATGGCTTGCCAGCAAGAGCGTACCTGCAGATGCAATGAATTTTTCCATGCGTAACTTGGCCTTGGCAAAAAAGCGAGCATCACTGGTACCAAAGCCCTCGTCCAAAGCCAAACATTCATGTTGAGATGATGTGAGCATGGAAAAGAGTAATCGCGCAGCCATTCCTTCACTGTAACTTTTTATAGGTAAATGCATAAAATCGCCCAAACCAGAAAATTCAATTACATCGCCCAAAAAATCATCAAACCCCCTTAAGCTACCATGGATCAAAAGATAATGTCCCTTGGCGGCCTGCATACCATTAAGGTCTTGGCTTGTGATAAAACTTTTCTGGATCATTGGAAAAACTGAGCAATGGGCCCTAAAAATTCCAGTAGAAGGCTGATAAATGCCAGAAACTAGGCGCAAAAATGTAGATTTACCAGCGCCATTATGACCAATCAAAGCAACACGCTCGCCGTGCCGAATAATACAATTAACAGCCCGAAGCGCCTCAATTTCTGCACCTTGACCTTCCTTCCTCATCAAACTACCTCCTGTGACGGAGCGAATCAATACTTTCTTTAAGCTGCGGGCTTCCTTTGTGCTGACAGGTATACGAAGGTTAACGTCATAAAGCTCCAAAACAGGCTTATCCAAGAGCGAGTTAAACCCAGACTCTGTGGAAGTATCAGTGAAAGTAGAAGCCATGATCAATTTACAAATTATTCATTGGATGCCACTAAATTAATCCTTGTTCGTTATAGTGCATGGGTGGAATCATAAATATCAAAGGAATGAGGTGGTTGAAAATATCCATCATTGTATCAGAGCCCTTGCCTGGCCTCTACCCCGCTTGACAGTGCCTCAAGAATTGTTGACAAAGAATCCATGGAGTCCCTAGAAGTGACAACTTCTGGCTGATGGGATCAGGCCAATTAAACGAATTCTAGCTTTTTGCTGTTTAAGGCATGCATGGGCGGGGTCATGGCAGGCCTGAGGGCACATCGAAAAATGCTAAGTGAACTTGATTCTGGCGTATTCATAAGTAGCATTAGTCATTCAGATCTGCTTGAAACAGTGAGCCAACGCAGTTTCAAAATGAACAACGATGAGTTTCAAGGCTCAAAAAGATGAAGACCGTTCTAAAGCGACTGTCTCAGTCGCTTCCTTGGGAATCATTTCGACCGCTACTTGATCAAGGCTACGTAAAGGAGCGGCAGGTGACTTAGCAATTTCATGTGAATGCCTTCGGGATCTTCTCAACATGGGTGGCTTCGAAAGCCAAATCCGCGAAAACGGTGCTCGCAATCATCCGCTTAGCGAGTTAGCCAAGGCACTGAATTGGGTTAAGTCATCATTCAGAGCTTGTGTAGAGCATGTCTTTGGCTGCATGACCCTGTCTATGGGTGGAAAGCCTGTACTTCCCTCCCTATCCCTAACGCACCTCAAAGACACTGCATGAATCACGCCAGGCAGCTTTAAAATTGCAGATAAACTTATCAATAGTTAATATGGGATTCTCTTACTATATTGCCCCATTGGTGACTTTTTCATTTCCACAGAACATCTATAAAATTGTAATTATTTAAGATGTCCATGAACATAAACGGACTTATAAAGACTATCCTAACCACACTGGCTGACGAGCGCTTCACCGACCTAACTTACCCCCTGTGTCCAGTCCCCAGGTTCCCGTCGAATCAAATCCATCCAACCGGGATGACGAATCAGCTCGAAATGCGGGGCAAAACCGCAAAACCGTCCCCGTCAGGCTCGTGCTCCACGGCCGACTGGCCCTGATGCTGTTACTCAGAATCGGCCAGGTACAAGCCCTTTTCAATGCGAACAGCTTTTGGGCAGGAGGACGCAGCCGCAGGTCATTGATGCGGATGCTATTGGGTAGTACCGTCGTGGTGAGTGCCTGGCAGGCTGGACGGTTGGTCGGTCTCGGTCGGGCCACCAGCGATGGGGTATTTCGGGCGGTTCTATGGGATGTGGTGGTGGCGAGCGAGCAGCAAGGCCAAGGCCTTGGGCGCAGAATCGTGCAGACCCTGCTCTCGTATCCGGCGGTGGCAGGGGCGGAGCGTGTTTACCTGATGACCACAAATAGCAGTGGATTCTATGAAAAGCTGGGGTTCAAAAGCCAACATGGCCAGCAACTTTTCTTACTAAATCGCAAGGTTTAATGGTCTTCCAAAATGGAATTCATAGAAACCAGTTTGCAAGCGGATGAAGAGATTCGAACTCTCGACCCTCTCCTTGGCAAGGAGATGCTCTACCACTGAGCTACATCCGCATTTGATACCAGCATTTCCTGGCAGCCATGACATCATGCACGAGCGGGGTGCCCTTGGTCAATCCTGATCAGGACCAGATCCCTCGTTGGACAATGGGCCGGGGCAGACGGCACCTAGATCGGAACAAGCAGGTACTCTCAGCCACATGCCTCCCCTTAGGCGGTATATGCAAGGAATTGTGACGTCCCTGACTCCGATCAGGCGGCAGGGGGCGGCCCTTGCTGATCCGCTCCCAAAGCCATGCCCGCCTGGCCAAAGCGGTTGCAACGGTCGGGTCTTCCCGATCGAACCCATCCCACCGCTCTGCGGCTCCGGATGCCGATCACCAGATCGAGGCAGGGCAAGACGCTACGAACACCGGAGGGCGGGTAGGTGATGTCCCAACTCCACACTTGATTTAGGCCCTGGCCTCCAGCCACGGCAGCGGCCGGGGCTGCTGGAGCGGACGGGCACGGCCACAACGGTGACTTGGTCGTGGTGAAAGGAGCACCCGATAGAAGCGGCGCTCCGAGCCGTTATAAAGACCGCGATCAACCAGAATCGGCAGGATCTAGCCCGGCGGCAAGGCCGAGAATTCGACCTGGTTACAGGTGAGCAGGATCCGCCCTCGCTCCTCAACACTCAGCCGGTGAGACACCTGGCGGTGGCTGCTTTTACATCGATCGGTACCGTCCCCAACACCTGCAAACTGTCGCCGCCAGCACTGCAGGGTGGCTGACCTACACCCAACAAATCAGCCACCTCACGGGCCCGAGCCCCGGCCGCCACAGCGGCGTCGAAGATCTCCAGGGCCTTGCGGCGATCCGCTACTGCGGCAATCCCCTCGTCCTCTCCCCAATAGGCCTAGATCTTTATTGAGGCGTATTGCTTCGAATAAGCGTCGCGCTACAGCAACGCCGACTACTCCGCCAGGGCCTTGTCCTTACGGCGCAGCTCCTACTGCAACCATTGGATCGGCCGGCGCAAATCCTGATGGTGCTGCTACAGGAGGTCCTTATGATCGCGCATCTTAAGCAGTGGCTGAGCACTGACATCACAGGCCCACGGCTCTCGCTGGCGAAGGCCAGGCAGGAAGGACTCTCGCCCGTGGGATTGAAATAACAAAAAATATTGCGCAGATGAATAATAAAAAACATTAGCCAAAATCCCACACAATAGAAAAGTCGCAAAAAAGTACTCAAAGAATAATCGAGAACTTAAGGGCAAAACTTCATGGTGACAACATCTTCCATTCAAAGGATGCCATGGAGGTCATCCAGGGAATCGCATTAACAGCGTTGTTTTGATTTAGGTTGGAGCCTGTGCGGCGACGTCTTTTGAAATGAACCGTTCCAGGGACCGGACGATGATCAATGCCAACACTCAAAGTTAAACAATTCCAATGCCAATCTTCATGCCCAAAGCCAAGATCCCTATCGGTTAATGCAAAAGGATATTGAATATAGATATTCCGCAGCGCGAATGACAACGAATCCCAGTAGTTATTGTAACGCAAGAAGTCGTGATAAAAATTAGGGTTACGGGAATCAACGTGCGCAGCAAGGTGGCGCTGCATACCGAAGATTATATTATATTCAGAATGTGCGATTGTCATTTCAGGATTTGCCAAGCAAAACCGATGCGCTAACAAAAGCCAATTCCTATACCATAAATCATCCCCGTCCAAAAAACCTATAAAAAGGCCGTTAGCCTGTGAGACGGCAGCATTGCGAGCTAAGCCAGGATCACCAAAATCTGTTTCTATTATTTTATGTGATGTTCCGACAACTTGTTGCCGTGTCTCCATACTGGCTCGATCAAGCACGATTAAACCTTCGACAGCCAAGCCAGCCTGGCGAGCAGTTTCAATTGTTTGGTCAAAACTAACAAGTGAGGGACCTGCGACGACCCCTTCGGCATGCATATTTAGGACTGCAGTAATATCAATTGGCCGATTCATGGCAGCATCTCGCCTGATATTAGCTTCGCCAGTGTTTCATCATAGTGCTGCACTGTATAAGTGCCTGTCACACGGGACTGTAGCCGTTCAGCACGTTTGGTTGCTTCCTGTGGATTCCCCAAGGCGTGGCATAAGGCTTTAACATAGGCAGTGGCTTCCGCATCCGGTTCGATGGGCCAACCACTGTCGACCTGGATAAATTCAGACGCGTCACCGACGGAGCTGGCAACAACCGGAACCCCGCGAGTCGCCAATTCAATAATTGTAGTTGGCATTCCTTGCCAGGCACCCGTGAACAGCCAAACACAGGACTCGACCTCGGGTAAATCATGAGAACAATCAAAATTGCCCTTCATTTTAATATTGTCAGGCATTCCATTCAAATCAAGGGAATAATCCTGCAATATCTCGCACCAACACCAAAACGATACATCCGGCATCAATCTCGCAATCTCCTGAACAAAATTAAAACGTTTCTGACTGTCGAGACGACCAGCCCACAGCACGGTCTGCTGGCAGCCTAGACCCTCGGAATCAAATGCATTTCGCACCACAGAGGGCACTAGACCCTTACTCTGTACCGGGGTAAAGATTGGCACAATACGCTCAAGCACTTGCAATGGTAAGCGGTAGACCCTTGCTAATTCGTCTCGCAAATAGAGTGTATCGGTCAGAAAGGCGGTCATGGTGGCGGCAGTATCAGCAAAATATTCACTGGGATAGCCAATAATACGGCCATCTTCTGTTTCATTCCAGCAAAACATATAAGCATAAGTGTTGAGCGATTTTGATAGGTTTTTGCCATAACTACGCATGGTCTCCCAACAAAGTCGACTATTGACGTTAAAAACTCGCCGTGCCGTCACACCACGGAAAATCAACCGAAGAAAATGCATTGCCACATCAGGTTCCAAGGCTGTAGTAAGATCAGAAATATCGACACAATCTGCAGCAGGTGGTACCCAATGAATAGGGTCAAATTTAGGGGAATCAACACGTAAGATTAAAACACTTTCCATTGGTCGAAGGCGTAACAATGCTTCTGTAAGAATACAGGCGACCAAGTCTGAACTACCAGTACTGGTACAGGGAACGCAGACGACGGTGTCATAATGGTCACGTGGAAGGCGCCGTTGTACTTCGGCATGGGCAAACGGCAAACCGTCACCTTGATGCAAAGGAGGTAGCAGGTAAAGCTGGATCGAGTCGATGCCGCCAACCTGAGGTTCGATGTCCCCAATCTCAGCTAAAATACGACTTAGTTCTCCTGATTCAAGCGCATTGTGCAGCCGATATTCATAAGCGGTACAAAATTCTTCTGTTTCACGAATTAAGTCGGGCCGATCTTGCCTTAGCCAGACGCGATAAGCTGGGGGTAAGTCCTCCTGTGCAAAGATATTAGCGTTACGAGTTCGATAAAATGCTTTGTAATTTGCCAGCATCCGCCCCTCTTTGACACCATACTGTATGAAATGGGCAAAAGCCCAAAGGCCTGAAACGGCAATATCTGGGTAATCATTATAATATAAGTCATCAATAAAGCGATCGGTCGGAACAATTCTTACTGCAGCACCGTAGCGGAGCCAGTGCAATATCGCACTTTCACCAGGCAAAAGTGGCGGAAGTTCGCTTAATGCCACTCGTGAACGATAAATAGATCCATTGAACAATGGTCCTGGGCTAAGGTCTCTAGTGACACCAAACTCCAGATATCTGACGAGGGATTCAAAATTATTTAAAGCGTTGGGATGCCAAAGGGGCTCGAACAGGGCAATCAAAAGCCTTTTAGCCTCACCCGTTATTTCAGGCTCCCAACTAGACACTATCAACCTAATTTGTTCCCGAGTTTGCTCGGTGACGTGTTCAAAGAGTTCCGGCCTTAAAGCAATACAAAAATCCGTTAAATCATCAGAACGAGTAGTTCTGTTGTCTGTCGTGGAAAGGCAAGTAGCATGTGCAGTTTTTCTCCTTAGCGAACTGATCATCCTCCAAAGTCCCATCCAAAACCTCCGATGCTCTAGCCAGTTTACATACACCATCTCTAATAATCTAGCCTCAACTTCAAATTGACAGCCAAGCGGAGAGCATTGGAGATTAATTGTATCTTACAGTCTGCCATTCCGATGATTAGAAAAGAATGCAGATTCAAGGCAAATATAGCCAATAACAACTTAGCATTGAAGTCCCTTAAAACCAGAACTGATGCATCGCAACGGTGACTTTCAAGGAAAGTGTCACTGCCTGTGAGGCGCTGTGACGCTGGTGGGACGGGACGAATTTGATGCCGCTGTAGCGGTCTAGATTGTGTACCAATCCACAAACGCCCCCACCAACTCGCAGGTATCCGCCTTGCTGGCGATATGCCGACAGGGGTAGTCCGAGAGGTACTTGGCAATGCCGATTAGGGATTCCGGACAGGGATTGTCGCTTGACACATGGCCCGACGGGAGGATCTGAATACACCTACTGCCTCCAGCCGAGCCTCCAGAGTGGCCGCGCGCAATCGCTTCGCGGAAGCATGCGTCTACGGCGTTGCCGTTGTCGGCAAACAAGAGCAACGGCTATGCCGTATCTGGTTGGCGCCAATGCCACTGAGATAGCAATAGCGCTATCTCAAGCAGACACACTGGACAGGATCAGCAACGATATAAAGCTACTCGACCTTGATCACAAAACCAGACTACCACAATGCTGCTCAAGAAGTAGATCACTAAGCAAAGGTAGAGGCAATCACCTCGCTCTACTATAGGCAAATAGCAAGTGTAAAGGGGCCTTGTTCGGCCAGCGCTGGCACGATCAGCACTAGCAGCAGCGGGGCGTATACCGGTTGATTACAGGTGAGCAGGATCCGCTGGTATTCCTCTTCGCTAAAGCGATGAGAGGTCATTGCAGTAGGACTCCAAAATTAGTGCTTGTAGGACCTAGTCTACCCGGCAGCGTAGCTCGAGGATGGAGGGGGCAGAAAGCTGCCGGCACGCAGTTTTGGCAAACCGAGGGTCTTCGCTCTATGGGGATCAGCCGGTCACGATCGCCGACTTGGGTAATGAGGCTACGACACCGGTAGTGGTTGCGGTAGCCAAGACCCTCCCTGATGCGCTCGTACCGGACGGAAACGATCACAGTAACAACCTACAGTTCAATGAGATGCTGCGTGCCATGATGCGTCAGCGCGGGGATCAGCCCACCGACAATGCTGACATCCAGTAGCATTTTCAGATCAGATGCAGCACAGTGGGGCTTGGGCATGAGGGGGAAATTACACCGCTCAGGGGGACACCAACTCAAGCCAAACTGTCTGGTCGATTGACCAGAAGCCCAATGGTGAGCGATGAAAACAGTCCATGACCCAGAGAGGCTGGCCGAGTTCCGCAAAGGATTGCGCCAGCCCAACCAGAAAAGTGTTGTCGGCTGATGTGTCTTCAGAGATTACTTACCCGTGAAACCTTAAGATTGTTATTTAAACTAAGATGAATCGTCCTTGCCTTCCAACGGGTATGAGATTCGTTAAGCTTAAGGCAATTTTCCTAGTACGACAAGGACCAATTATCCTTTGATGCACTTCTCCAATGCCAAACAGCAGTTGGCATTCCTGTAAAACCGAATTTGCACTTACCCGCAAGCAATGTTGGGATAGAGACGTCTTCTGAATATTCAAATTTTGGATTTAACAACAGATTTTCATCAAACCAAATCCTTTTGCAAATCCATGCATTTCGGCCTATATGATTATCCTCAAGAAGAGATATGGCAGATGAGCACTGTTCGCCTTGGGCATGAATCTCTCGTCTTTCCTTGATGGTCTTTTCGTTAGGACCCCTAAAATTAGGAGTATCGAAGTAATAGCCATCTTCTTCTTGCAAACGTATTAACCCACTATAGACGAGTCCATTACTTGCATCATTTTTAAAGACTTGCATGACACTAGAAACGTGATTTGGATGAAGCGTATCGACATCATCTAGACATCCAACATAATCTCCCACAAGCATTTGATTGGCCAACCTCCAGCTCACTGATCTATTGCCATCACTAGGGACAATAACAACATTAATCCGCTTAAATCTTTTTTGAAACTTTAGCAGAAGCTCATCTAGGCCTTCAATATGATATAGTTGGAGAAGCAATACTGCGATGTTTTCATAGTTTTGCTTGGCTAGACTGTCAAGGGCACGACCTACGAAGCTTTTATCCCGTATGCCGATTCTGATGTAATACTCTACGATTGGTGGGGAATCGCTTAGAAAGCTGCTAGATGAAGAAAGCATTGAGCATTCAGTTTTGACTTGCTCAACAAATTGGGGAAGTGTAGACAACATCTTTTCAAGAGACAGACAGCTTCTAAATATCTCATTCGACTTTTTTGCTAGTCGCTCTGCTGCGTCACGGTTTCCGATTGCCCACTTATAGTGCTCATAGACTTGCTTAACAATTAGAGAAGTAGGCAGATCTAAATCAACATAAAGCACACTGTTTCGAAAAATACATCTAGCAAATTCTGTATTGTCAGTTATTATTAGAGATCCGGCTGCAGCTGCCTCAAAAAGACGCATTGATGGACAACTATACTCTCGATGAGCTAAGGCATGTAAACACAAAGAAATTCCTGCATCTTTTATGGCATCAATAGCCGCATTACCATCAAATTCCAGTTGGCCAAAGTAGTGAGATTCATATCCTTCCCATGCTGATGGATTACCATAAAACTTCAAGGGAACATTGATCTTGCTCAATGCTTTAAAAAGCCTGCCGTGGCGCGATCCATCCCAACCAATACCTGCGTAGAATATAGCCAAGTTAGAAGGTAGACCTTTGCATTCTCCTCGATCATGCGAGCTTGGCAGCATCACATAATCATGTATTAAACATTTCTTGCGATTTTTACGGCAAAGGTCGTCCACCCATTGCGCAATTTTGGTTGAACCGCATAGATATCCGTCAAGACTTAAAATAGCCCTTCTCCGGAGTGGATCTTCTGAGTAGTTAGGAGGAGGGCTCCAGAGCAAACCGAGAGTGGGAAATTCAGTTAGCTTCGCAGAAAACTCATGAGTAACTAACACGCAGTCCGGCTTGAACTTAATAATATCATCAGAAGTAATAACTTCCCTGGTAGTGAAGCCAAGGTTCTGGCAAGCAATCCGGCAACGTTGTATCCATTCAGCTTCAGCGCATTCAGGCAAATTTGGAAGTGAGTTTTGAATCGCAATCTTCATATTCATAAAGTCCTGCAGACTTAAGTAATTAAATATTTTAAAATTAATTACGTATAAAAAGTCCATCAACTTGCAAAAGTTCACTAGTAGCTAGACGCTCATATTTGGGGCCAAGCGCTACGCATTTAAAACCAAGAAATGAAAGCATTCGACATAAGTCGGGCATGCTCATGCTATCAGTGCCCAAAGGCCTTAGTGACATTTTACAAACAATTACCTTTACTCTATCGACGCAGGCACCAAGTCCTTCTATTACTTTGTGCTCGTAACCCAGCGTATCTATTTTTAATCCAACGGTAGCAGAAGAATCTATAAAAGTATTTTCAATAAATGTAGCCAAAGTTATCACAGAGCACTCCTCGTGATCCGTATATACTGATTCCTGGGGGGCTTCTTCGTGCAAAGGCAGCATGGGAAGAATTGATGAACTAAATGAATTACTTTTAATATTAATTTTAGCAGTCGTGTTTACCGAGCCTACTACGCAACGGTCAACCACATGCCAAAGCATATCCTCTCTAGCATTTAATAATAACTTGTTGTGAGCTATTGAGAGAGACTCAAAACTGTATATTTGCCCTTGATATCCGCCATCTCTAATTCCTCTGCCGAATTGACCAATGTTTGCACCGATATCGAGTATGTAATCTACCGAATAAGCTTGACATTCTTGAAGAAATCGGCTTCGGGTATGTTCCACGAAAGATTCATAATCTGCTTTTTTTTCATCAAACTTATGCTGACTAGTCAATTCTGGTTGCGGCTTATATAGATGAAATTGTGCATAATGCTTAAAGCCCCCATGCTGAGCAATATCTAATGGGAGCTCTTGCACTAATCTTATTTTTAAGCCTAAACGTCTCCATCTTGATTGTGAGACTTGGAGCCACATTTTAATCAACCGATTCTGCTCACTGAGAGCAAAGCTTAATGGCGGTTCAATTTCAGAATCAGAAAAAACATCGGTGATTTCGCTGTTTGTTACCAGCCTTGATCTCCACGTCTTCACCTCCCAGTCCTGAGAACTTTCAAATCCAAACTTAACGCCAATTTTTCTCCATCTAGATTTCTTGATGATTGCATAAATATCACTTTCAAGGTCACTAATCTTACCCAGAGTATCTTTTAGTTTAATTTCTCGCTCTACATCTTCGCCATGCAGTCTGTAGATGATTTGTAGACGTTCGGCTGATACTGAATTTGAAGCAACTAATGCCCTACGGAGCTTTACAAGTTCAACCGCCTGTGCCTCAACTATTTTTCTTAGCTTTGGTGGATCGTCTATATCATAGGCATCGGGACTATCAATATCAATAGAGAGCCCTACAAGTTCATGCCCTATTGCTGGTTGTTTCATAGGATGAGCTGAAATGAGGCTTAAGAAAAAGAGAATTTTAGCACTTTTGCTGCCAAACGTATGACTACCGCCGGAAATGAGCTTGACAACAGTAAGTAAAGGTATTACAATCCTAGGCTAGGATAATGTATTCGGGGACACTAGAGCTAAATATGTATTTCAAATTTAAATTTTACCACATCCATTCGCAAAGCGCAATTCTTGTTGGCGCCCAGCTGGCGACCTCCAGGTTTACAAGCGTACACGAGGATAAATATATAGACAGGACAGGCGCAGCTGCATAGGCGGGTCTCATGCCGCGACAACAGGGCATTGGTTTCGATCTGTAGACCCACGATGCGCGCTTCACTATCAATCAGGCCAATTCACCTGCCTAGTGGATCTCTTCTCCAAACATCTGCCCAACTGGAAGCTCTCGAACAGCATCAACACGGAGCTTTAGCTGGATGCACTGGAGATGGCACTGACAGGCGGTCGCAAGCCAGATACATCATTTACAGGCATTTCCTGGAAGGTCTCTCATCCATAGCTGAAGCTGCTGACCAGTTGGGGCGGACCAACTTTGAGTAGGCACAAAGCCAACCAGTTTGGCAGCCTTAATCATTTGCCCAGAGGAAACAACCGGCGTAAACATTCCCTGTTCACCAGTAAAAGTAAGCAAAAGACATGTCCTAGCTGTATCCTTTTTTGACAGCCAATCAACATAGCTTTTAACTGATTCTTCGGTTTCCAAAGGAGAAATAACCTTGAGACCATATAAGTCAATGCCATTCACCAAAGAATCAAGTCTTATGGTGTTAGGATTTATATAATAGTGGCGAAAGCCAAAGGCAACTCCGCCCTTAGCCGCAGCAGGATTAACTCGAAGCGCTTGGGAAGACTGCTCAATCATGGTCATCCAAGCCTGCCGCTGTGTGCCCTTAAGTTGCTTGTCATCTTGTTCTGATTTCAAAGGTTTAGCCATGTTGGTATCGTTTAATTCATAATATTGAAGTGTACCATTGCCAGATTTAACTATGGGCTCAATTCCCAGAGAAGGCAGTGGTACAATCCAAGTCTGCGCAGAACTCCACAACAAATCAGCAAGCGGAATAGTGGCAATAAAGCAGATAAGCCAACCTAGAAAACCAGCAAAAGATCGGGCGAAGCCGTTTTTAAGACAAGCGTCAATAGTCCAAACCGACAGAACAATCGCCAACGGAAGAATTGGCGCCGGGAAAGCACTCCCCGAGTTCCCAGTGGAGGTAAGGGCGAGGATCGCTTCTGTAAGAATCAACAACAACGGCAGAGCAGGCGATTTTGCCAAATCTTTCAACGTGGGAGTACAGCCATGACGACGAATGTTAAAAATAGCCAAACAGCCGGCCGCAATCATGCCAGCAAGTAGCAAAAGAGCATGAGGCAGATAAATATTAAACAAAAATATTTTCAATGTATTGCGCCATGCTTCCAAGGAAAAAATAGATTGCTTTAACCCATATTCAACAGACTGATGACCATATCCAAAGTTAAAAAGATAACCAAAGACTTGTGATGCACTGCCTAGCAGCCAAGTGCCTGCAGAAATGCTGGCCAGGAGAAGACTCCAAGCCAATACACCTAACCGTGTCCATAGGTCTCGACGCTGAGCGAGTGTGTGAACAGCAGCACCCATTACGAGCCCTGGAAGAAAGGCAATGGTCATGGTTCGAGTTAAAGGCAATAGTCCCAAGCAAATTCCGAATAAGCTGGCCCAAAATGGTCGAGAAAAATTTCGAGAACGCAACATGCAAACCAGAGCAAGCGTGAACAGGGCTGTCGCGGGAATGGCAAAATGAAAGGAACGTGTATAAATGACTAATACTGGGCAGGAGGCAACGAGAGCTGAGGCCAACAATGCACTCTGAGCTCTCATCAAGCACCGTGCCAGCCAATTGGTACTGATCACACAAACCACACCCGCCAACAACGGCACGGCAAAACCTGTCAGTATTGATGGCGTTGAAATCCAAAACAGCAGAGAAGCCAAGGCTGGGGTAATCGGCGCTTGGATGCCCGGCGAAAGAACTGACTTCAACCAATCGCCTAAACCAGATCCGGACAAAGAACGATAGTAAGAAAAAGCCATGCTGAGATAACCAGCCTCATCAATATCAAGTAAGTTGTTCCGACGATAAAGCCATATCCACCGGGCGTTTACTGTAAAATAAACAGCTACAAGCAGAAGAAGAGTCTTGCCCGGGGAAAAGATGCGCTTTGCCCTAGCAAATAGTTCAGTCATTCGCATAGTATAATATCTTTTCTATTCTAACATGGCGCCATAAGAGAGATTTGACCAAGATATATACTCACCTAGCGTGTGATGCCCGGCACATTTGTGACGGCGTAGCTATAGCCATTTGCCATGCACACTTGGGGCAAAAGGCGCTCGATTGCATGGACAATTGTGCCATCATATGGGAGGGGTTCCTGCGGGTATTCATCCCACTTCAATCCCAAATCATAGAGGGATTTCAAAGAACCTTTGCGGGCCCAGAACATGGAGCCTATCGGGAAGTTGATGGCGCTAGGCAACGGAGGAAGTCCAAGCCGTCGGGAGAGAGCCTCGGCCTGATCGCGGTTTTCAGTCCAATCGAGACAGTTTGGATCATCTGCAAAGACCATGCCCAAACGGGGTTGCTTAACAAACTGACTGAGGATGTGATCAGCCATGGGAAGTTTAGTATCGCCCAACAGGTTGATTAACAAAAACTCTCGCAAAGCAGTGACGTGTTCACCATCATTTAAGATCGTGTGCATGTGCCCATGCACGGAGTAGCGACTATCAAGTTCTAGCGCGAGTTCGCTGAGCAGCGAACCCATATCCCCGCCTCTATTTGGCACTTGATGGAGGTTTGGTTTTAGTTCAAACTGCTCGTAGATTCTAAGGATTTCAGGCTTAAAATTTGGGTCGGAAAAGCTTATGTAGAGATCGGGTGCAATGGCATTGAAGCGGAGGCGGTCCAATATCGTTGACAAGTTTTTAGGTGAAAAAACGTGCACATGCAGCGCTACCGACAGATTGCTTATATCTGCTGAGATAGGCCCGGGTTCAATCACCTGGGTTTGCCAAGGGCCAGAAGGTTGACCCTGCTGATGCCAATCAACCAATGGATCAAGACTTGATCCACCGGATGCGGTTGGCAAACTGTTTTCGGAGTAAATCCCCGGATGGAAGCCTGGAAAAGGCTTGCGGCCGTATATGTTTTTGCGCCAGCTCAAAACGTAGCGCTGTGCAATCGTCCTATCGCTGAGGTTAGCATTGGTAGTGTAGAATTTTCTTGAAATTAAATTGTGCTCAAGTATATAAGATATATCAAAATCCTCCCGTCGAGATTCTTCATGACATATCTGACCAAGTTCGCGCAGGCGATTAATATACCTGTCCATTTGAAAACTATTCCGTGCTGCGTCTAGTGAAAGTGCGGCGATCTCATGTCGACGCTTAGGTTCATGAAGCAGGGCAAGGGCTTTCTGGGCTAAATCAGCAGTATCGAGGTAAGGGGCTACGCAAGAACCATACAAATCAGCATAGGGCTCTAGCTGTTCGGCGATTCCACAAGCATTCTCAAAACAGAGCACTGGTTTACCAGCAAGCATCGCATCAATAGCTACATTGGGTAGGGCATCAAGCCTAGAACTCATAACAAATATGTCGCAACGTTGAATGAGCTCCCGATAGGCAGGAGATTCATCAAGCATGCTTAGCTGATCACCAAGGCCACTGCGGTGAATCTGATCATTGAGCCAGACGGATAGATGGAAGTCGTAATCAGGAAGATAACCACTGCCAATCCAGGCATACTTTACCTTCACATCTATGACTTTCTTGGAAATTCGACTCGCTATTTCAATAAACAAATCGACACCTTTCCGCATCTCGATGGTCCCTGCGCCCAAGACAAGCAAGGTATCCTTATCTAAGTTACGTAAATATCGCTCAGCCGCCGTTTCCGTTGACGGCTGTGCAATGTTGGCGGAGCCTCCATCCTGATTAGTCCCAGGTAAGGCACAGGGACCCTGGGGCATCACCTCCATGGGGACCTCCTCCAAATGGGGACAACGCCGCAACATATCATTCATGGTAAGGCGCGTCGGCCAAACCAACCGCGAGGCCCAAAGGCTCACCTCAGTAAAAATGCTGAGGGGCTTGACATAGGAAGCATATTCGTGAACAAGACAGATGCAGGGTATACCTAAATGGCTACGCATCGGCTCAATAAATGGAGCTGAAACAATACAGTTTGCCAGGGCAAACTCAATAGGCTGCCCTAAGCTAGCTCTTTTTAGAGCACCTCTGACCACCTTGTGGTTGACGAAGGTAAATCTAGCCATTAATAACGCTGTACCCGTTTCCAAGAAACGTGAAAACAGGGAGCCTCCCCTTAGTAGTACTACGATGACGTTGTGAGAGGCGCTAAATTGCATACACAAATTAAGGGCAAGGATTGGTGCCCCAGTTTTTGATGCTTCATGGCTTACAATTACTACCGTTGGTTTGTTGGGATCATGCTTCATGCCTCCCTTATATTCAGCCATTCCCGCAATAGTACCTAGCTGTTTCAGGCTTTGCCTCGCCAGCCGGTTACTTTTTAGCGCCGTGAGTGCTTCTTCGGGAGAGTACAAGCCTAGATCGGATTCACGTATCTGTTAGCTTACATGAGAGAAGTCCCCTTATACTCCCCTGAGATGGAACCTATGCGGGTGGTCTGAGCCGCAGCATCCTTTGGGTCAGTCGTTTCTGCAAGTCTGCAGGCATCAGACGAATTGGGGTTCGCAAAGATAGCAACAAGGCAACCCGAGGCCAACTTAGGGTGCCCGCCCGTCCACAACCGAACAGGAAGCGCCATTCTTTGCGCACATAGGCGGGCCCACGCCGTCGCGCCAGATGATCATCCCCGACCCGCGCCAGCACCAGTGGCTGATTCAAATTGTCCAAAGGCAAACCCTGGAGCAGCAACCTCAACCAGAGATCATAATCCTCAAAACCGGGACAATCACGATAGTTGCCGGCCGACAAGATATCTTGGCGACGGAAAATCACTGCCGGATGATTGAGTGGGTTACTCCAACGGCTCCGGCGGCGCAAGGCCCCCTCTCCCGAGGGAACATCACGCATGTGACAGGGCCTTTCTGGGCTGTCAATGAACTCCAAGATGGGAGTGCTCAGCGCCACTAAATCAGGTCTCGCCAACATCGTTTTGACCTGAATCGCACAGCGCTCTGGCAGCGAAAGGTCGTCGGCGTCAGCTCGAACCACGAGTTCATGGGCGCAGCGGTGTAGCCCCCTGGCAAGCACAAGACCCACTCCCTCATGGCCGGGGCCCATAACTAGTTCAAGGGGTAAAGCACAATCGTTCAGAATTGCTATAAGGTCTGCTGGCGGAACGCCATCACAGCTAACCACCACCTGGGCCGGGGGCCAAGTCTGGAGTTTCAGACTTGCCAATGCGGCGGCGACCTGGGCTGGTGGTTCCCAGGGAGCCAAGGGCATCAGCACGCTATAAGCGTTGACATCCTCCATCAGTAATTTCTTGGCAGGGGTGCCATAAAACCCCAAACGATTGCCTTAAGATTGGCAAGACGTCGCGGTTCAAACAAGAGCCATAGCCAAGGCTTGATCAGCATCTTGATAAGTTCCTTGAACTTGAGATCCAAGGGTATATAAGGCTGCAGACAGAGCCAGCGTAAATTACGAAGTCCGTAGAAATGGCGTTCAGGGCTATAAAGCTGGAGACCCAACCTACGGCAAAAGCGATTTGGATGCTCTACCCCAAACTGCTGCTTGAGAATTACCTCGGCATGCTGTAGGAGTTGAAAGCCCCTAGCTTGAGCCCTAAAACACCAGGCGTGATCAACGAAGTCAATGAACAGGTCTTCATGCAGACAGCCCAGTTGCGACCAATCAGAACTACGAAACGTTGTCCCGGAGCTGATTAACAGCCGAGTCTCCTCAAAAGCAGTATTTGAAGCTCGCCAGCGACCATGACGAATCTGACGTTGCTCATCCCAGATACTTGGACCCACGACCAACTGACGGTTCAGAGAAAAGGCCTGCCAAGGTTCAAGTAGACGACAAATTTGATCAGCGGGAATGCGACTATCCTGGTCCAGCAAGGTAATCCATTCACTACCTAATTGCCGCGCGTGATTGATGCCATAATTTAAACCGCCCGCGATCCCTCCCCGATTAAAATTATATAATATTTCCCATTCGCCATCCAGGCCACTTTGCCCATGCAGAGGCTGGGGATTGTTATCCACCAGTACCACCCATAGCCCACAACAAACGAGGCTACGCAGATACTCCAACAGCCCTTGCGGCAAGATCCCAAACAAAGGAATCACAATCGCATGTTGATATGGCCGTGGCCCCACCGCTCGATTCAACGTCCCCTGGCCTTGAGCACCGTCTTGACCGTCTTGAGGAGGATCAAAAGGTCCAGGCCCGTATTCCAATGGCGTAAATAATAGAGGTCGTAGCTGAGCTTGAGTTCGGCCTCCTCGACACTGGCGGCATAGGGCGCGCACACCTGGGCCCAGCCACTGAGGCCCGGCGGCATCCAGTGACGCTTGCGGTAGTGGCGGATGCGCTCCTCCAAGTCCCGCTCCAACTCGGGGCGCTCCGGCCGGGGGCCAATGAGACTCATCTCACCGCGCAGCACGTTGAGGAGCTGGGGCAGCTCATCCAAGCGCACCCGGCGCAGGACTCCGCCGATACGGGTAATCCGCTGATCGCCCCGCACGGTCCAGGTCGCCGGCGCCTGGGGTGCGGCCTGGCGCATGGTGCGCAGCTTGAAGAGCTGGAAGCTCTTGCCCATCAAGCCACTGCGCTTCTGGACGTAGAGCACCGGCCCCCGATCCTCCAGCCAGATCAACAGGGCCGCCAGGGCGATCAGCGGCAAGGTCACGAGCAACAGCACGAGAGACAACAGTCCGTCGGCGGCCCGTTTGAGCTGGCGCTGCACACTGAGGCTGTCGCTCCAGGGCAGGTCATCAAGCAGCAACGCCTCCTCCGGAAGATGGCTGGGCAACAGGCGTTGCTGCTGGTTTTCGGTCAGATCGAGCAGACTCAAGCCAGTCCGTTGCTGGGGCCGGGCCAGGCGCCGCAACCAGAGGCGCTGAGCCAGGGCCCAGAGGGTCATGCAAGCGAGCAGGGCCAGCTGGACACTCCGGTGCCCCAGGGTGAAATTCACCGGCAGATGGAACAGCCAGTAGGCCAACACCACCATCAGCGCACTGGCCAGGGCCGAAAGCCCCAGCCGCACCGCCACCAGGGATAATTGCAACCGGGGCAGCTTCAAGAGGGTGTAGCTGCCGAATAGCCAACTGAAGCCGATGTAAACCAGGCCAAACGGCAACAGCCATTGGGGATGGCGCAGCAGATCGGTACCTTGGCAACGGTCGATCAGCACAGCCGAAAGCACGAGCCCCACTAGATCAAGGCCTGCACACAGCAACAGAACCTGACGCGGCCTCAGGCGCCCGGACAGCTGGCCCCGCGTAACTATCACCCAGCCAATGCCGCCATCAAACTACCCATCTCAAGAGCCTGGAGGCCGTAGCTCCAGCCGAGGTTGCTCTTGATGCCAGCTCGCTCCAGGGCCTGCTGCAGGGTGTCGGTGGTGAGGACGCCGAAAATCACGGGAATGCCAGTGTCCCGGGCCACGGCGGCCACGCCCTTGCTGACCTCCGCCACCACCACATCGAAATGGGGTGTGTCCCCGCGGATCACGGCCCCCAGGGTGATGATCACTTGGTAACGGCCGCTGGCCGCCAGCCGCTTGGCCACCAGGGGAATCTCAAAACTGCCGGGCACCCAGGCCACATCCAGCTGGCTGCTGCTGGCGGCCACATCAATGCCGTGGCGACTCAGGCAATCCAGACAACCACTGAGCAGCTTGCCGGTGACCAGATCATTGAAACGGGCCACCACCACGGCGATGCGGAGTTGACCGACGTCTGTGAAGCGACCTTCGAAAATAGTCAACGGGTCAAACCACGAAGTAACTCATGCCCCAGTTGAGCAGCACGAGGGCGACCCAGGCGGCACCACCGATCAAAATGAGGCGGTTGGAGCGGCCGCTGTCCTGGGTGCTGGCGTAGAGCACGGGAACCGCAACGATCAGGACGAAAGACATCACCACCAAGGCCAGAACGGTGAGTGTGTTGAGGATCTGCATGGCGAAGGGTGCGCGCTGGCCTGATCAGGCCTTGGGGGCATTCTTCCATGGCGGACCGGGGGTGATGGGGGTCAGGCGGGGCTTCCTTCACAAGTTGTGGGGTGACGGGGAAAGGCACCGGCCAGGGGGCTAAGGACCCCACCGGTGGGGTCGTTCTAAAGTGTCGAACCCCACCCCCAGCGCCATGGCGGCCCAAGCCGAACTGCAGCTGTCGCTGGTGGCGGATCCCGTCAGCCAGGGAGATCTATTCGGCGCCGCCGGCATGGCCGCTCCGGCCAGCCTCTCCCCCAAACCCGCCGCGGGCCCCGGCGGCCCCACGGCGGGAGATCTCGGCGCAGGCGCCCTGCCGGATGAGGCGGCCCTGGAGGCCGATGCCGCCGCCCGACCCCGCCAGCGCCCCCAGCCCCCCAGCCAGGCGTCGGTGGAGCCGACGCCGACAGCAGAGGAGCCGGCCCAGGACGACACCAACGCCCCCGAACCCGAATCGGACCTGCCCCGCTGGCACCACCACAGCCTGGTGGATCCGGCGACCTTGACCCCGGTGCTGCGCCACTACGTCGAGCTCAAGGCCGACCAACCGGAGCGGGTGCTGCTTTACCGGCTGGGGGATTTCTTTGAGTGCTTCTTCGAGGACGCGATCCTGCTGTCGCGCCTGCTGGAGCTGACCCTCACCGGCAAGGACGCCGGCAAGGCCCTGGGGCGGGTGCCGATGGCGGGCCTGCCCCACCACGCCGCCGAGCGCTACTGCGCCGAGCTGGTGCGGCGCGGCTACAGCGTGGCCCTGTGCGACCAACTGGAAACCACCCCCGCTAAAGGGGCCCTGCTACGCCGTGACATCACCCGGGTGCTAACGCCGGGGACGGTGCTGGAGGAGGGCATGTTGGCGGCGCGGCGCAACAACTGGCTGTGCGCCGTGGTGCTGGAGCAGGGCCGCTGGGGCCTGGCGGTGGCCGATGTCAGCACCGGCGAGCTGCGCCTCAGCGAACAGGAGGGCAGTGGCGGGCTGCAC
>Ga0114972_10000550_pt1 | contig 27976 bp, 28 predicted proteins | sample M_140807_EF_Meta_FD_87354 | JGI IMG/M metagenome (GOLD analysis project Ga0114972, IMG submission 87354) | Freshwater microbial communities from Lake Montjoie, Canada to study carbon cycling - M_140807_EF_MetaG | ecosystem: Environmental > Aquatic > Freshwater > Lake | place: Lake Montjoie...
CAACCTACAAATGGTGAATCTAAAACAATAAAAGTTGATACACCTGTAGTTGTGGCCGCACCTCCAATTAATAGTAGTCCTGAAAAACTAAAACTTAGTGATATAAAATCAGCATGTGATTGGGTAAATGCAATGCAGAAATTAATTGTGGCTATAAATAAAGAAAAAGGAGATGATCCGATAGATGAACTTGATGAATCTCAAAAGAAAAAAATTAGGAAATTATTTAGAAAATTGGACAAAGTTCAGGAAGCTGATAGATATAGTGATGATGAAAAAAAAGAGTGTCAAAATTATGCTGATGTTATGGGAAAAGTTTTGATAATGGAACAAGAATGGAAAGACGATCTGGAAAAAAATCAAGAGGAGGAAACTGATGACACTTCTGAACTTTAATTTTTATAATCTTATTAAATATAATTAATATACTTCTATAAAAAGCCTATTTTAAATGCACTGCCCCCAAAAAGTTAGACACTAAATGGGGGCATTTTTATGTTTAAAAGAAACAAGAGTCGAAATTGGTATTTCTATAAAGATGATAAAATTTGGTAACAATATTATCAGTTTTAAAGTGGCGCGATTATAAAGGATCTAAAAAATATAAGTCAATGTTTATTTATCCCACCTTTTCCTATATCCTCTACAATCAATATGAATCATTTGTTTATTAAAAAAAATATTTTTACGCTTATATGTTCCAATTCCACCCATATCTTTTATGATTTGTTTATCCAATAAATTATAAACTATATCAACATCTATACTATCAGAATTCCCATCTTTATTAATATCAAAAACGACAAAATCTATAGCATCTCCAACAAGGTGTCTACTTTTAGGAGCTGCCCGATTAAATATAACTTGAAGTTCATTATGCCATTTGAATCTTTTTGTGCTTATAACGACTAAATGAGTTGAATATCCATGTTGTTTTAATGATTTTTTTAATTCATTATAAAAAAATGTTGTTTTTGGGTTTGCGAGATTTGTGTTATTCAAATAGAAAAAAAATACAACAAAAAAGAGTATCGCTAAAATTAATAACCCCTTAAAAAATATTTTCATGTTTTTAATTTTTTTACGGTTTCAAATTCCCATAAATATAAGTAGTCGGTTCATCTATATCTAACAAAGGTTTCAATTCATGCGGAACAGAATTTAAACTCAATATATTGTTGCCATCGCTAAATTTATAATCTACCGAAGAGCCGCCATCAAGTAATATTCCTTCGGTCATTCCCTTTTTCTCTGCAAAATCAACAATTTCTTTTATGGACACCAAACCGAATCTGGTTGAGGAGATAACTATAATATCGCCATTTGAATTTTCTCCTATTATCGTCCTGTACACTTTCTTTTGTCCATTTGTGTTATTAAACAGCTTTTTATTTTTCATACCATCGTCTATTGCCCATAAAATACTTTGTGATGAATATTCCGGTTTGTTGATACAGATTTTTGCCTTCACATAAGGCATACCATTCTTCACAAAAAAATAGCCACCGCCTTTTACTTTTCTGCTGATGGTTTTTCCATTAATTACGACTAAGCCAATGGGAGTGTTGTTCTTCGAAAAAAAATTACTGTTTGTATAAAAATCTGCATTTTGTGGTTTCTTTTTTGAAACTCCAAAGTTCATTGAATGCTTATCTACAATCATAATATTATAATCCGCTTCAGAATAAACTTTAATTATTTGTTTTGTTTTTGCTTCCCAATTAGTAAAAGACGAGCATATCAAAAAGATGCTAACAAAAACTATTAAATAAAATCTGATAAGCTTCTTCATTGATGTGTGATTAACAATTAATGATATAATAAACTTAAGACATAGGACTCGGATAAAAAAATAATTAATAAATTTCAAATGCAAGAAAATAAAATTCAATTCAAACAAGAGGGTTACTTATTTAGTATTTGGAAATCAATAATAAAGTTCAACGGACATTATTATAACAACATCACATTTCTTCATTAATTCCGTTTTTATGAAAATGCTATTTTATTTTTTTATTACATCATTTCTGTTCTGCTCTTTTGCATTCGTCTTTTTTTTTAAGCAAACAGGATACCCAACAGAAGCAATACAAATAGCAGGTCATTATCTATTTGGTAATGGAGAAGACCTGGATTTAAAATCAAACTATTTACCTGAATCTCCGGTGATAAAAAAACATTTAAAGTCAATGGAAATAGGCGAAACAAAAAGAATTTCATTTATTCAAAAAGAGGACTGGAGGTTGTCATACGCATTAAATCCATTTCAATTGAAAAAAAATAAAAATGGATTTGAGCTATATCAATACATCAGTTTCGATCACACAGGAACTGTTTTTACCTACATCAAAACTCCATTCGGCAACATAAAAATCAAAGATAATTTAGTACACGTTAAAAAATGTTTCCCATTTATGGTTAGATATACTTACAGTAAAAGTAGTTAAGGTATTTGCACAATTGCAAATCGGCAATTCGAATAGTTCAATTAAGATTCAATAATCGTTTGGAAAACAATATTTCATCTTTTTCAAAAGACTTTATTATTGTTAAAATTTTCTTATCAAGGTTACTTTTTTTAGTTTTTAAAGATTAATAAATATATAAGCTACTTCTTACAATCTTTGAATGCTCTCAAATTTTTGGGTAAGTTCAAATAATACTTTTGATTCAATAAAAAATGGCATATGGTTAAATTTTACTTGATTTTTTAGACTCTTATATTTCAATCATTTAAATCTACAGCCATGAAAAGTTTACAAATTTTATTGTTGATAACATTTGCTTTTACCGTAAAAGTATTTTCTGCAGACACAACAAGTCGAGTGGTTTTTAAACCAACTGGATTTAGACCAACCAATCAATTATTGGAGGGTAGTTATTCGCAAGAAGGCTTGTTGTATGAAACTCCTTGTAAGAGTATTATTACTCCCTCCTCTAGAATTAGCAGCATTCATCTTGATTGGAAAAGTCTTTTGAATTCAGGAATTTCAAGTTTACTATTTGAACATAAGAATTACCCCAATGACAGTCAAATATCAAGTTATTCAATTTTTGCAAATGGCAATTATAGTGTAATTAATGATGAAACATTGACTACATTAAATTCACTTGTGCTGGGTAATCAATTTATGCTGAAACAAATATACAGATGGGCGCTACCTTATTATAAAAATGCTTTTGGGTTATTGACCTTTGAAGAGCAACAAATGATTTGGAATGATCTTACTGTTGCAGAACTATACATCAATTATGTAGTAGAAAAAAAACAGCATAATCAATACAATGCTTTATTGAATTCTAAACATTTAAAAGAAGACGAGAAAATCATCGGTTTTTTAAAAAGAAGAATTGATAAAAAACAATGGAAAATCGCTGATTGCAAATATTGGATTTCAAGAATTAAAAATGATGTGAAATTTTTACAAAAAAATTCTGCACAAAGAAGCTCTCATTATCAAGTTACAGAAAAGGTGACGAATGATTTGATTATTGTAACAAATTGGAAAGGAGATTTCACATTAGTCAATAATAAGTTCAAACCTATCATAAACGAAACTTACAAACTAATTTTGAGAAATGGGAATTCGCTGTATGCATACCGGTCTGCAGAAAACAACGACTTTCGTATTTATAGCGTAAAAGATATTGTGAGTGGAAATGGCAAAGTTTCTTTTCCACAAAAAAACTGGAACAGCTATTACTCTATTTCAGACAGCACTTATTATTTTACAACTAATCATCTGTCTGGAATCTTTGATCATAAGCACAATAGTTATGTAATAGACAGTTGCACTTTAATTTATTTTGATGAAGAAAAAACAGGGTTTTTTGCAGACAGATTTTTCAAAAAAGGAATTGATGAGTATAATATGCCCGAATATGAAAACACTGGTATTTATTACTATGATTATACTGAAAAAAAAATCTTCGATCAGTCAATTTATGCTATTGAACTTATGTCAATGGATGAGCATGGAAACGCGTCAATAATAAAGAAATTGTCATTAGAGCGTTCTTCAGACAATAAAATAATGGTTTTGGAAAACGTCAATCATCAGTATGGGGTGATAGATGTAAATGGCAAAATAATTATTCCTTTTGAATATGATGGTATTGACATTTCAAATTATCCTCAAAGCATAAACGCAAATAAAAATAGCGGCGAAGAAAGAATTTTTAAATTAGAATAGTACTCACTATTATACCACTCACTAAATTTTCTAGTTTCAACAATACAATTGAAAGAACCCTTTACGTTACGACAATTGTATTTATGCCACCTTCAACATCTGTTTTTTTCTTCAGTAATTACACACAGAAATTTATAAGCTAAACCTTAAATATTACACTTATGAAAATGCTAAAGATTCTTAAACAACCTATATATACAACTGCTGCTTCTATTTTAATAGCTATCGTATTTTTTTTTATTTACATCATATTATCGAATGTTATGAGTGATAACTGTATAAACTATATTATTACCATACCATTGATTAGTGGTTATTTACACGTAAGTCTGACCCATTTCTTTTACAATTTTGTTGCGTTGTTTTTATTTTTATTACCAACAATCAACAATGGATATAATTATCAAGATATTTATTTCATCACATTAATGTTGTCGTTACTTTATTTGCCATTTGTAATTTTAGGATTTTGTGAACCCGCCGTAGGAATATCAGGGACATGCTTTTTCTTATTAGCTAGATATCTCATGTCTTTTAATAAGATTCAATTTTCTTTATTGTTTCTCTCTATTTTGATTTTTTTGGAATTATATAGTATCGAGCCCAACGACGGTGTAGCTCACATAGTTCACTTTCTTGGTATTTTAACAGGATGTATTTCCATAAAAAGAAAATCAATTATTGGAATTTCTATCGTCCCTTACTTTCAAGAAAAGTTCAGCATACAAAATTATGCAATCGGTTAATGAATGATTGGTTGTTTAAAATACTCAAAACAATTTGATTCATACATGCTTACCTATACTTTAATTTTAAAACTTAAAAATATGAAAGCAAAGCAAAATCTTTTTTATTTGTTTTATTTAGTTATTATAATTTCTTCCTGCAATTCAAAAAAGAATTCTTCCGGATTAAAAAAAACAGAACACTACAGTTCAGAAAAAGACAGAAAAATAAAAACAATAATTATTCAGCCTTTTCAGGAATTTTCCCAGGAAGATTTGTCTTTTATAACAAAACAATTAAAACAAATGTATCCTAAAGTGATTGTTGAAAAACCTATAAAATTTCCTGTAAATGCATTTTATGCACCGAGAAATAGATACAAAGCTGATTCTCTAATAAAATTCCTTTCAAATCATACTGATGAAGGATATATAAGTATAGGGCTAACAATTCAGGACATAAGTACAAAAAAGGATGATATTAAAGATTGGGGTGTAATGGGACTTGGATACTGTCCTGGAAAAGCTTGCGTAGTTTCTTCTTATAGAATCAAAGGAAAAAATCGACAGGAAAAAATTTTCAAGGTTGTTGCTCATGAATTTGGACATACTTTAGGATTACAACACTGCTCCTCACGAAATTGTCTGATGCGTGATGCAGAAGGAAAAGATCACTTAGATGAGGAGAGAGAATTTTGTGCTGATTGCAGATTGGTATTATCAACCGAAGGCTGGAAAATAAATTGAAGATGTTTTTTTGATTTAAGAGTAAAAGAGTGAAGAAATAAATCAGAGTATTAAAGTTTCTATATGGTACCAATCTTAGTGAAACTTTTTCACCTCCCCCAACAAAAAACCCCTACAACTCACGCTGCAAGGGCTTCTGTAAAATAAAAACCTGCTGTAGGGGAAGGGTTCGAACCTTCACGAGGAAGTTAGCCATAACACAAATGGTTTCGGTGGTCGATCCCGGATGAAACACCGTTTCCAATGTTTCAACTCTATGTTACGTTTATCCTTTTTTCCTCACCCCCGAGACAAGAGGGCATGTCTGCCAAAGAATTTCATCACCCCACAATTTTTTAGAACTTATAAGGGTAAAACTAAATAATTCTTCTTTCTATTGAAAGTATTTCAAAATAAATTTTGAAAATATAGAAATATTCCAAATATTTGCATATTATTTTGAAACTATACTAAAATTTAAATCAAAATGGCTGGAAAATTAAATCTTGACAAACTCGACCTGCAAATCATAGAAGCTATGATGAATAACGCAGAGATTTCTTATGCCGAATTGGGTAAGAAACTTTTTGTTAGTGGAGGTACTATCCACGTTCGTATAAAAAAACTACAAGAGTTTAAGATAGTTAAAGGTACAAGGTTAAATGTAGATTTAAAACTTTTAGGTTATGATATTACCGCTTTTGTAGGAATTTATCTAGAAAAAAGTTCTCTCTACGATAACGTGGCTAAAGATTTAATGAAGATTCCTGAAATTATTCGTCTTAACTATATTACTGGTAACTATAGTATGTTTATTGAAGTAGTTTGCAAAGACATAACTCAATTGCGTTTTGTGCTGCATGATGAACTTCAAAAAATTAAAGGCATCGAAAGAACTGAAACATTTATTTCTTTAGAAGAAGGATTTTCTAGAAATGTTCCGGTGGCGCCTCAATCTTGATATATTAAAAAACTTTTCTGTTTTTCCATTGGTACGCTCCTGCTTTTCCAATAGCACCAACAATTATTGTGTAAAAAATATGTGCGGGTTGTAATAATGGAAATATCCAAAGCCATTTTTCTTTTTGAAAAAATAATGCAACAGGATAAAGGAAGTATATTTCTATAACTGTTTTTATAGACAGTAACATTAGGCAATAAAAAATTGTGTCGGTTTGTAAATTAATTAATGCCCAAATTATTAAACAAGCCAAACTAAAATTGAACAAATAAATTAATAATAAAACAGGCAATAATGTCTTGTCTGAATATTGAGTTGCCTTACTTGCCCAGCGTATTCGTTGATCAATAAATTCTTTAAAAGTATTTACGGGTTCTGTTTCTACAATTACCGCTGGTGATTTTAAATAAGATATTTTATTTTTAGTGTTAGCCGATATCTTATGTAGTAGCATCATATCATCCCCACTTGCTTGTTTATCAACACCTTCATAACCTCCTACTTCTTGAAATATTTTTTTGGTATATGCCAAATTAGCCCCATTGCACATCCCATGCAAACCTTTATGTATAGCCGCACCTGTTATACCTTGCATACACATGAAATCAATAGATTGAAAAAGTTGCAGAAATGATTTATTGTGTTTAATTAATACTGGCATTACAATCATATCAGGTTGATGCTGTTCAAAAAAAACTGCGATATTATTTAGCCAGTCTTTTTTTACAATACAATCTGCATCTGTTGTTACAATTAATTCTCCCTTACTTACTGCTACTCCTATTTCGATGGCTTTCTTTTTATATGAATTAATTGAACCTTCCTTAATATAATCAGCTAAATGCAAAAGCAGAACATTTGAAAAATTGATTTGCTGAATAACTTCAACGGTTTTATCTGTAGAAAAATCATTCACAATAATTATTTCAAACAAATCTTTTGGATAAGATTGATGTTGAAGGGACTTTATTAAGTTTGCAATGTTTTGCTCTTCATTTCGCGCAGCAACAACTACACTGATAAATACATTTGATCTGCTTTCTTTGAAATTCTGTAACGAAAAATCAGGAATGGCTTTCCAGTTACTTCTGTAGATCAATAATAAAATTGAGTATAGAATTAGTAATAGCAATATAATTAATAGAAATATTTGGAGCATTCTTAATGATATAGAGTACAAAAATAATTGTTTAGGATTGAATCAAATAACTAACTTTATGAAGAACGCCAATTGATATGAATTACAAATCTTTCAACCTATTTATAGTCATTGTTGTACTATCCTTTTCTTGGTTAATGGGATGGTCTCAAAAAACAATCGAGCCCTTCATTAAACTAACAGAACCACTAAAAGAAAACAACATAGTTTACAGCAATCAAAAGTTCATCATTGGAAGTACTTGCAAATCATGCGTTGTTTCAATTAATCAAACTCCAGTAAAAGTATACTCAACCGGGAGTTTTGCTATGGAGTTAAATTTAGTTGAAGGAGATACAAGTTTTACCATTATTTCCTCTTCAAAAAACAGCAAAGAAATCTCTAAAACAATTCAGTATACTTACAAAAAACCATCAGCAGAAAAAGAGGTCAGCGATTTATCAATAGAAAGAATTCAAATATTTCCTGAAGGAGATTTGGTTGTAAAACCTGGCGATATTCTCTCCTTTAAAGTAAAAGCTTTTCCAAATTGTAAAGTAAAACTTATGAATGGTTTTGTTTTGTACGAAATGCCCAAAACTAATAATAATACTATTCAAGGAATTTATCAAGGAGAATACATTGTTCAACCTACTGATACTTTCAATCAAACGAAATTAATTGTACAATTAGACAGCGCTGGAAAAATTATTTCTAAATCGAGCATCTCTTCGTATACTGTTATGCGTGATTCGTCGATTGATATGGTTATAACAAAAGGGAGATTAGCGCATTTGCTTTATGGACTTGGAGAAGATAGATTAGGTGGAGCTAAAATTGGCTATATTGATAGTTTAATACCATTAAAGGTAATTGGAAAAATTGGGAGTAATTATAAAATTCAATTAACTAAAAACAGAACAGCATATATACCAGATGAATTAGTAAATCCACTACCAAAAGGAACCTTCGCTGCAAAATCACTTACAGATAAGATTCGTGTAATGGGTGACTCAAATTATGATTATGTAAAAGTGCAGCTCTTTAATAAATTGCCTTATCAATCTTTTCAATTAACAGAACCATCAAAAATAATTGTTGATGTTTTTGGCGCAACCAGCAATACAAATTGGATTGACCAATTATCCTCAGCAAAAGAAATCAAGAAAGTTGAATACGAACAAATAGCCGATGAGATTCTCAGACTAACCATTACTTTAAATCATCATCAACACTGGGGACATAAAATATTCTACAAAGACAATGTTTTAATCATTCAAGTAAAGCATCAACCTAAAAGTTTATCACTGAACAATCTTACAATTGCAATTGATGCTGGACATGGTGGTACTAATACTGGTGCGGTTGGACCAACAGGAATAGCAGAAAAAATAATAACGCTTCCTATTGCCATTAAACTTCAAAAGTTGTTGGAAAATGAGGGCGCAAAAGTAATTATGACAAGAACTACAGAAACTTTTTTTGATAATAAAGAACGGATTTTATTTTACAGAGATAGCACTCCCGACTTATTAATCAGTATTCATTTAAATGCGTCAACAGATCCATTTAGATCAAGTGGCACTAGCACATTTTATAGATATGAAGGCTTCAAGCCATTAAGCAAAGCTATTTACAAAAGAATGCTTGAATTGGGTTTAAAAGATTATGGAAATAATGGGTCATTTAATTTTATGCTTAATAGTCCTACGGAGTACCCTAACGCTTTAGTAGAGACGTTGTTCCTTAGTAATTTAGAGGAAGAAGAAAAAGTGCTCGATGAAAGTTTTCAGCAAAAAATAGCAGAGAAAATTTTGTTGGGAATGAAAGATTTTTTACAAAGTTGTATGTGAGTTTTTATTTTAAAACTCTCCATTTTAATGTATCGCATTTGACAGATATATTTTTAAGTGATTTCTATCAGTGTAATTTTTAGACACATCTTATACCCAAATTGATACAAGATGTTTTATTGATTAAATTTAGAATGCGATTAAGATTATCTTTGCGCCATCCCATTAAATTATAATATCCATATGAACCACCTTTACTTTAACTAAACCCTCTCCACAGCACTTTTAAAAATTTACAAGTTTTTACATTTGCTATTTAAAAAATCAATCATGAATCTTAATGAAATGCTTCTTGAAAGAAGTAACAATAAATGCGAATTGTGCTCATCAGCCGATTCGCCTTCTATTTATGAGGTGTCTCATGCAAAATATAAAGATGAGCAAAGTTGTTTTATGATTTGCCCTAAATGTTTAGCACAAATTGAGAAAAAAGAAATACTCGATCAAAAACATTGGTCTTGTTTAACTACCTCTATGTGGAGTGAAGTAGATGGCATACAAATCGTTTCTTGGAGAATGCTAAATCGATTAAGGGAAGAGAGTTGGGCTGCAGAGAGTTTAGAAATAATGTATTTAGATGAAGAAAAAACAACTTGGGCAAAAGCCGATGGAGATCATGAAAGTGATGGCACAGTTGAGTTGCATAAAGATTGTAATGGACAAATTTTGCAAGACGGAGACACAATTGTATTGGTGAAATCGCTGGATGTAAAGGGGTCTACTTTAAATGCAAAGATGGGAACTGTTGTAAAAAATATAAAATTAGTTGCTGATAATATTGAACAAATAGAAGGAAAAATTGAAGGCCAATTAATTGTGATTCTAACTAAATACGTAAGAAAACAAAGCTAATTATTTATCGTTCATATAATCAACTCAGCGTTTCTTTTAAAGTAATAAATAGTTTTTCGTAATAAGCTTTAGTTGGAAAATAAAATCTATTCGGTCTTATAGATGTTGCTATTTTTTTTGCTTCGCTTTTTTCTCCAAGCATAGAAAGGCCTAGAGCGTTATAAACAAATAATTGATCATAATACCCCTTCCAAATAAACTCTTCAGTTTCTTCAAATTCCTCAATTGCAATTTTACTCAACTCAAACAATTGTTTATAGTTTTTTGTGTGCCATAGCCCATCACATGCCATAAAATGAAATCCAGGAAACTCTCTAAATAATCCTTTTCCATTTCTTGGAATGAGTTTCTCTATATCAAAAATTTTATCTATAATGTTGTTCATACTGCTTGGATTAAAATACATGCTGCCAATTAATTCAATTTTAAAATATCTTCCACGTACAAATGGATGCAATTTTTTTTGAGGTTCGTAAAGCATTGCGTTTTTATGCCAATGAATTTTTATTTGATCCATATTTTGGTCGAAAAAATACTTTAAAAACAAAGCAGCATTTCCAAATAATTTTCCTTCATAAGACTTTTCGTTTTCAAGATATTTTTCATACCCTTTATACTGGTAAGCAGATAAAAATTCGTAATCAAGAAACAATTCATAATAGAAAGTTCTACCAAATTTGCTTTTGGCTATGGGCTCCATTACTTTTTCAAACAATCTTGGATTATTTCTAAGATGAACAGCCATAGATCTACAAGTTGCTTGAAGCTTTGTGTCTGTTCTATCAATTTTTTCAAAATGAATGGGATTAAAAAAATCAGAAATTAAATCTGCAGTAGCTTGCAGGCTATCTTTTTTATTAATTTCTATCGAAATGTATTCACTTAAAATTTGTATGGTTTGATATGCGGGAGCAAAAGATGATGAATTGAATCCAAAAAACCGTTTTAATGTTGAATCTGATAGATATTTTCCAGTAATTGAAAAAATATGTTTCGCTAGGGTGGAACAATCTACAGCATTAACTATTGTTATAGTTCCTTTCTCAAGAATTGTATTTTTTATATTTAATATTTCATTTGTTGAAACGGTATTCTTTTTTCTAGGCATAATAGAAACTTAAACAGCTTTTCAATATTAATTTTATATTAATGAACATTAATGAACATTAATGAACATTAATGAACAATTTCGTTTGCCAATTTTGAAATAATTTTGTCCTACAAATTTTAATGTTACTTTCTTGAATCAACATTTTGATCTGCAATTTAAAGTTCACTCGGAGTCATTTTCATGACTCCGATTTTTATTTTAAAGGCATGACTATAATTTACCTCATATTTTTTTGTTGAAAATCAATCGCTTATAAAAGTGCGATAAAAATAATCGTGGAAATGTTTGGCAAATTAGCTGTATTGCCAATATCTTTGCATTCCAAAATTTAAAAGTCTGAGGGGATAGCTTCAGCATCATCTAAAAAAAAGTAAAATGAGTAAATTACATTTCACCACAAAACATGCGAACGAGGCTACCGTTAAGCACAACTGGTACGTTGTAGACGGTACTAATCAAACCGTTGGTCGTATGTGCGCAAAAATTGCGTCTGTTCTACGTGGTAAGAACAAAGCCTATTACACTCCTCATGTTGATTGCGGAGATTTTGTAATTGTTACTAATTGTGATAAAGTAAAATTCACTGGTAACAAAATGGAAGATAAAGAGTATTTAACCTACAGCGGATACCCAGGTGGTCAGAAAGGGGAAGCTGCTCAAGATTTATTAAAGCGCAGGCCTGAAGTAATTATTGAAAGAGCAGTAAAGGGTATGTTGCCTAAAAATAGATTAGGTCGTAAAATGTACAAAAAACTCTTTGTATACGCAGGTGCAGAACATCCGCATGGTGCTCAAAAACCAGCATCCTTAACATTCACAAAAATTAAATAACTCGATATCATAGATATCATAAAGTATAATAAATGGAAAAGCAAAAAAATGCAGTCGGCCGTAGAAAAGAAGCTGTTACTCGTGTCTTTCTTTCAAAAGGAGATGGAAAAATAACAGTAAACGGAAAAGACTATAAAACTTATTTCCCTTTGGTTTATTTACAAAATCAAGTGGAAGCTCCTTTGAAGGTTGTTGAACTTGCAGACAAGTTTGATATTTTAGTAAATGCCACTGGTGGTGGAGTAAAAGGACAAGCTGAAGCAACTAAACTTGCAATATCAAGAGCTTTGCTTGAAGTAAATGCTGAGTATCGTCCGGTGCTTAAAGCTGCGGGCTTATTAAAGCGTGACCCTCGTTCTGTAGAGCGTAAAAAACCAGGTAAAAAGAAAGCAAGAAGAAGCTTCCAGTTCAGCAAGCGTTAATCACTTTCTTGATTCAGGTTCAATGTTATTGTGCCTAAAGCTTTTAAACATTCAAACTATAAAATAATATAATGGAAAATACATCATTACAACAGCAACTTTTGGAGGCAGGTGTTCATTTTGGTCACTTAAAGAAAAAATGGAATCCAAAAATGCTTCCTTACATCTTTGCAGAAAAAAAAGGAATTCATATCATTGATCTTAATAAGACAGTAGAAGGTTTGCAAGAAACAGCCGCAGCTTTAAAAGCTATTGCTCGCAGTGGTAAGAAAATTATGTTTGTTGCTACCAAAAAGCAAGCTAAAGAAATCGTTCAAGAAAGTGCAAAGCGTGTAAACATGCCTTTTGTAACTGAGCGTTGGTTAGGTGGTATGCTTACAAATTTCAATACTGTTCGTAAGAGTGTAAAGAAAATGCAGAGCATTGAGAAGTTATTAGCAGATGGTAGTGCAGAAAATCTTACAAAAAAAGAAAGATTGACACTTACCAGAGATAAGGATAAAATGGAAAAAGTATTAGGTGGTATTGCTAACATTAGCAGAATTCCAGCTGCATTATTTATGGTTGATATTGGGCATGAGCACATAGCATTAGCAGAAGCAAAGCGTTTAAATATTAGCACTTTTGGTATGGTAGATACTAATTGTGATCCAAATAAAGTAGATTTTGCTATCCCATCTAATGATGATGCTACTAAATCAATTGCTATCATTGTTCATTACATAACTGCAGCAATTGCAGAAGGGTTACAGGAACGTCAGGCTGATAAAGATGATGACGATCAAAATGTTGATGTTGAAGAAAGCGCAGAAGCTAAAGCAGCACGTTTTGAACAAAAAGTAGATGCTGGTGATGACAAAGGAAAAAGAGGTAGAGGTCCTGGAGCACCTGCTTTAGGAAAACGTCGTCCTACAAGTGCTGGTCCTGGTGCAAGAAGACCCGCAGGAAAATAACAATTTAAAAAATTAATCAACTAAACTTTTCTCATTTACTGAGCATTAAAGAATAAAATTATGAGTACAATTTCAGCAGCAGACATAAACAAATTGCGTCAAGCTACAGGAGCTGGCATGATGGATTGTCGCAAAGCATTAACAGAAAGTAATGGTGATTTTGAAGCAGCAATTGATTGGTTGCGTAAACAAGGACAAAAAGTAGCCGCAAAACGTAGTGATCGTGAAGCAAAAGAAGGTGTGGTAATTGCAAAAACTACTGCTGATCATAAAGCAGGTATTGTATTATGTATTTCATGCGAAACTGATTTCGTAAGTAAAAATGCAGAGTTTGTTGCTTTTGCACAAAGTATAGCAGATGCAGCAGTAGAACACAATGTAACTTCTGCAGAGGCACTTAATGAAATATCAATTAATGGTGCTAAAATAGCTGATATGATTAGCGATAAATTAGCAGCTATTGGAGAAAAAATAGAAATTTCTAAATTTGAAAGAATCGAAGCTCCATATGTTTCTAGCTACATACATGGTGCCAACAGAATGGGAGTTTTAGTTGGTCTTACTGTTGAAGCTAATGAAGCTGGAAAAGATGTTGCTATGCAAATTGCTGCAATGAATCCATTAGCAGTAGATGAAACTTCTATTTCAGAAGAAACAATTGCTAGAGAAAAAGAAATTGCGATTGAATTGGTAAAAGCTGAAGGTAAGCCTGCGGAAATGGCTGAAAAAATTGCTATGGGTAAATTAAACAAATTTTTTAAAGACAATACTTTAATGGCTCAAGCTTTTGTAAAAGATGGAAATAAATCAGTGGCAGAATATTTGAAATCTGTTCATGCCGATTTGAAGGTAACATCATTTAAAAGAATTGCATTAGGTTAATTTTATTAAACCCGGTTTTATACCGGGTTTTTTTTCAACTATAATTTTAAAATAATTTATTTTTAATAAAATATTTTTCTATATGCTTCCAAAATACAAAAGAGTGTTACTCAAACTTTCTGGTGAATCCTTAATGGGTGATAAAAATTTTGGTCTTGATTCTACTGTAATTGCTCAATATGCAAAAGATATTAAGCAAATAACTGAATTGGGTATACAGGTGGCTTTGGTAATTGGCGGTGGAAATATTTATAGAGGGATGAATGAAATTGAAACAGGCATTGAAAGGGCTCAAGGAGATTATATGGGTATGCTTGCTACCGTTATTAATGGAATGGCTGTACAAAGTGGCTTAGAGAAGGTTGGCGTATACACAAGATTACAGAGTGCTATTAATATGGATCAAATTGCTGAACCATACATTCGTAGAAGAGCTATCCGTCATCTTGAAAAAGGGAGAGTAGTAATATTTGGGGCTGGTACCGGTAACCCTTACTTTACAACAGATACTGCAGGTTCATTAAGAGCTGTAGAAATTAAAGCAGATGTTATTCTAAAAGGAACAAGAGTAGATGGAATTTACACAGCTGATCCTGAAAAAGATCCTACAGCAAAAAAATATGAAAAAATTTCATTTGCTGACTGTATTACTCAAAAATTGAGTGTTATGGATATGACTGCTTTTACACTTTGTATGGAAAACAATTTACCAATCATTGTTTTTGATATGAATAAACCTGGAAACTTATTAAAAGTTGTAACTGGAGAAAAAGTAGGAACAATAGTTAGTTAAAAATGATTTTACTTTAATAATAAAAACCCCGAATCTTCGGGGTTTTTTATTTTGGCTTCAGATGTTTTATTATTTGTTACATAGGATTCGGAAGCCTTGTTTTCATTGGAGTTGGATTATTTTAGTTTTTATAGGATAGGATTAATACGTCTTTGTTTCTATTGTAAAAATAGGTTTGATAAATTATAGTAGATAATATTAAATAGATGAAGATTTTAAAATTAGTTTTTATCCTATTTTTTAGTACGTAGTCTTACTTAAAAGCATTTTTATTAGATTTATTTATACCACTTTGTAAAACTGTCATTTACTTTTTTATTTGAATTTTTTTCCAAAATCTCTGGCGGTTTTCTCCACTAAATACCATGACAATATGGACAAAATTATTGTTACGGCAAATTTTAAAATAAACGAAACTATTGGAGGGAGTGTAGAATGATAAAAAAACATTTTAAAAACTGGCAAATGCCATATGTATAATGAGTAAGAAATTTTACCTATGAAAACCATATACTTATTGCTAAAAATAGAAGACAATGCATTTTCATTTAATAAATAAATAATTAAAAAAGATGTGGCAATTCCTACTATATTTGGAAGAAAAGTTTCGTTTATTTGATTTAAATATTTGTTAGGAAAAACGCCTAAGTATAATAATAAGATTAATGAAATAATTGGAAATATTCCTGGTATTTTTTCAGGGATTTTTTGAGTGTTTCTGAGTAGAGCTAAAAGACAACCCATAAATATTGATTCTTTAACAATACTTCCAGCTATATAATTAAAATTATTGAAACCTTTTAAAATCCATACAAGTAAAATAAAAAGTATCAAATAGTTAATTAATGATACCTTCTTTTTTAATTTTAAAAACAGGACTAAAATAAATGGCCAAAATAAATAAAATTGTTCTTCTACGCCCAATGACCAAGTATGATATACAAGATAGTTTTTTGCACCCCAACCCCAAGACCAAGAAATATTATATAAATATAATGCAGAAGAAAGAAGATCATAAAATATGTTTTTTTGATCTTGACCTGTCCAAAAAAAACAAGTATAAATAGCCACAGCCAATAGCATAACATATAAGGCTGGAAATAATCTAAATGCTCTTCTTACATAAAAAGTTTTGAAGGATATTTTATTCTTTACATCAAATTCATCCAATAATAATGTTGTGATTAAAAAACCAGATAATGTAAAAAAAATCGAAACCCCTATTCCTCCATTTTGAAAATATTTAAAATTAGCATGACTCAAAACAACTAAAATAATTGCTAGGGCTCTTAGTCCATCTAATGATGGCTTATACCCTAACGCTGCTACTATTTTTTTTGAATTCATGATAAAGTTTTTTGAATCGTTGATTTTATTTTTATGTACTCGATTATTCAGTTACTATTTTATGATAACTGCTTTCAAATTTTTTGGCAACAGTTTCAATTGAATACTCATTTTTCAATAAATTAATTGCGTTGTTTACAATTTCTGTTGAATCGTTATTTACACTAAATTTAATTGCTTGTAAAAAATCAGCTTCATCATTTTTCTTTATTAACCAACCCGTTTTATTATTTATTACTATTTCTTTAATGCCACCTGTGTCATAAGCGATAACAGGTAAATAATTGGAGAATGATTCTAAAATTACACCTGGAAGTCCTTCAATTAAACTTGGCATAACAAAGACATCTGAATACTTCATAAGTTGGTTAACATCATTTCGTTTTCCTAAAAAATGCACTTGTTGTTCAATATTTAATTCATTTGCCAAAGAAATAATTTTATCTTTTAATTTTCCTTCACCAACCAATAATAAATTTGCTGTAGGAATTTCAATTAAAAGTTTAGAAAAAATATTCAATAACCCTTTGTGATTTTTTTCTGGAACAAATCCTCCTACATGTAATAAGCGAGGTTTACTTAGTAGTTCTATTTCGTTAGGTTTTTCTTCATTTTTTTCAACGTGTAAAATCTTAGCGCCAATAGGCAAACAAGCAATCTTATTTTTAAATTTTGGGAAACAATCGATAAAATCATCCATACATTCCTTACTCACAGAAGCAATAAAATCAACCTCTTTCATCAACCATTTATTAATTAATTTTTTGGGAATAGTATTTAAGAAGTCTCCTATCTTATTGGCATTTCTAAAAACCAAATGGTTTTTCCAACCAAATATTTTTTTTGATAATGTTGCATATTTTAAAGTATCGCCAGCATTAGCTTGAACAATATCATAATTCCCCTTTTTAATAAATTGATGTAATTTTTTATACCCTTTAAAATCCAACCATCTTTTTTCTTCATTGGCTTCTAAATAATAAAAGGATAAGGGAAAATGAAAGACATCTGATTTTTTTCCAAACAAGATCAATACATCAACTTGGTGATCCATGTTTTGTAATGCTTCACTCAATTGACAAGCAAAAATCTCTGCTCCACGTAATTGACTTCGTTGTATTATCTGTAAAATTTTCAAATTGAGTAATTAGTTTTTATTTGCAAACGAATACAACAAGGATTCGTATTGCTGGGCTATGTTTTTAATATCAAATTTTTGAATAGAGGTTTCTCTTGCTCTTTCGCCCATTTCAATCATTGATGGATATTGAGTAATCATTTCGTTCATCTTATCGAATAAATCATCTGCATTTTTTAATTGATGTACCAATGCTGTTTTATGATGCTCTACTGCTTCTAAATTCATTGGAATATCGCTTGAAATAATTGGAATACCGGTCATCATTGCTTCAACGAGCGCCCCACTAAATCCTTCAAATCGAGAAGGAAAGACAAAACAATTAGAGTCATATAGTTTTAACCATGCATTGGGAACATTTCCAGCTAAAATAATTTTTTCCTTTAAGTGTAGCGAATCTATTTGTTGTTCTATCGCTGGTCTGTATGATCCTTCCCCATAAATAGTAAGTCGAATATTATTGTGCACTTTAGATAATTTGGAAAATGCTTGTATGAGTTCTGGATAACCTTTTTTTTCATAGAGTCTACCAATTGTTACAAACTCAAAATTATTGGAGGATGGTGCTATCCACTTTTTAAAGTTTTCGCTATTTCTCCCTCTATAAACTACATATATTTTTTTTAGTGATAAGCCTAATTTTTTAGCATTATTTTCTCCAATGCATTTACTGTTTGATATCCAAGCATAAGGGATGAAACTTGTTAATCTGTCTAACAACCAAGTGTATTGATATTTTAATAAACCAATTCCTTTAAAAGTTTTTCTTCTTTCTACATTATAACTATCATCAACAAACGTACCTATTAATCTTGTATTAGTTAATTTACAAGCAACTCTGCTAATGATATTACTTCTATACAAAGAGGTGATTACTAGATTGGGCTTTACTTCATTAATTACATTTATCATTCCTTTGATGGCTTTTGTCCAATCATATTTCCCTTGTAAATTCAAAGAGATAATATTACAATCCAGCGCTTGATAAGTAGACAATAAATCAGCTTTAGGATAAAAATATAAAATGGATACAGACGCATTTTTAGAAAAATGTTTAATGATATGAGCGATGCTTTGTTCTGCACCGCCTTGTTGTAAACTATCTATTGTAAAAAGTAGCTTCACGTTTAATGTCCAAATTTTAAATGAATATAAGAGGCCAATTTTAATGGAAATATTTCAAAAAGAAAATAAATTCTGCGCGATTTTACATTAAGCAATTGTAATTTCTTTAGTTTTTGAAAATACATTCTAGCCATTTCTTTATTTCCTAAATGATAGTTTAGCCACATTAATTTATAAAAATATTTTTTTTGCAATTTTGGATATTTATTTATTACTGTTAAATGTTGATCAATAAAAATATTATAAGCCTTTGCAATTTTTGAATAGTTTTTTGATAGCCTATCCTCACCAGATTTATTGATATTAATGAGTTGATTATGAGTGAAGGTATAACCAAAATCCTGGGTGATTCTTAAAAAGAAATCGGTGTCTTCTGCTGCTGGTAGTGCCTCATTAAAATATCCGCATTTTTCGAATACAGATTTTTTTATTGATATTCCGGAGTTAGTTCCTATGTGTAAAGAATGAAGGAAGGTAATATAATTTGATTTAATAAAGGGAGGCTCCCAATGGCTAAAAGTAATTTTATTATTATTAATAGTTTTTAGGCCCGTCCACATAAAACCAATTTGCTCATTTGTGTTTTTTAATAGATGATACGATTCTTCTAAAAAAGTAGACTCATAAAAATCATCGCTATCCAATAAAGAAATGATTTCGTATTTGGCATTATTTATTCCTACATTTCTGGCAGCTGCAGCGCCCATATTTTTTGAGGCATTAATTAGCAAAATACGACTGTCGGAAAAAGAATTAATAACATCTACTGTAGAATCTGTTGAACAATCATTTACTATTATTAATTCAAAATGGGTAAACGTTTGATGTAAAACGCTGTTTATCGCTTTAGTTATTACATTTGCCCGATTGTAAACAGGCATTATTACGCTTATCATATTTTTATAATTGTATTTGACCTTTTTTGTTGAATAAAAAATCTAAAATAGCTTTTAAAATATATCGAGCATTTTTAAATCCATAATTTAAGCCGTATCGAAAGCTTATAATAATCTTTATACCCGAACGAAATAAAGTTTTTATTACTGCTAAAGTTAGCTTGTTAAAACTGAGTATGAATAAAATATTTCTTGTAGAATAATAATCTCTCCAAAGTTTATTTTTATCTTTTTTATTTCCTCTTTGCTTAATAATTCCTAAGGTTTTAAATTTCGTTCTGTGTTGTAGATATAAGCTTCTCGAAGCATAGAGTTTATATCCGCCATTTTGAATTTTTAAATCGAAATCTAATTCTTCAAAACTGAAAAATAGATTTTCGTCTGGAAGAATGTTTTTTTCAGATACTACTTTTGAAGCAACTATTTTACACATGCCTCCAGCGATTTGATCAACTTCAATTATTCCAGGTTTTGATAATTCCTCATCTGATACTCTTGAAATAATTCCGTTTCTTTTATCAAAGTGATGCCCTACAGCCCCTACGCATCCGCAGTTAGGAGCATTTTCTCCAAGTTCTAATAAAATTTCATAACAATTATTAAAGATAGGTGGGTCATCATCATCAACCCATGCAATCCATTTGTATTCTTGGGAAGTCAAAATCTCTAAGCCTTTTTTAGCTGCCCCTGCTGGCCCGGAATTATATCCTACGTTATAGTATTCTAATGGATAGTGGGATAGTATTTCAAGCATTGGTTTTGCGGAAAATTCTATATCATTATCAATTATCAAAATTTTTTCTGGAGGATGCGTTTGATTAAACAATGCATCAATAGTTGTTTGTAAAGTACTATTTCGACGATACGTCATTATAAAAGCAGCAAAGAATTTTTTTCTTTCAGAAATTATTTCCATCTTTTTTTTGTTATAAATGAAAAATGTATCAATAATAAATTGATAAATATTTTTACATTTTTGGGATTAACTTTCCAGGCTTTTATAATAATTTTTCGAGCTTTTTTGTATTGTTTTAATTTGAAACAGCTTATGGCTATTAATTGTAAAAATGTTTGTAAAACATATGGGCGATTTATAAAAAATAATTTATGTTTTTCTATTAGATATTCATTTGACTGAATTTTATTTAATTCATTTTTACTTCCACCGCTTAAATTTTGATAGTAAATAAAATTAGGATTTTTTACGAAACCCATTGAAAACCCTTTTTCTATTAATTTTATTTTTAAGTCGGTATTTTCACTGTACTTCAATTTTTCATCATACATATCTATATCAAAAAAAACAGATGATTTCATTGCCCAACTACCAGGATAATACACTCCTTTCGATTTGCTTTTTTCAGAGGGTTGAGAACAATCAATAATGGTAATATTTCCTTTATGATTTACAAATTGTACACTACAAAAAAGCATATCAAAATGTTCCTCTTTTAATAAATAGAAATCATTTAGCCAGTTTTTTTCTACTGCATCATCACTATCTAAAAAAATTAAATAATCCCCTTTAGCTTTTTGTGCTCCAAAATTTCTTGCTGAACAAACACCTGCATTATCTTGATAATAATAATTTACTTGGCTATTAATAAGATAAGGCGCAATTATTTCTTTACTATTATCAGTAGAGCCATCATCAATTATAATTATTTCAAAATCCTGAAAAGTTTGATTGGAAAGGCTTTTCAAAGGCCTTTCGATCAAGCTAGCTCGATTATAACAAGGAATAATTATACTAAAAAATGGCATAAACTATTTAAAAATGAATTTTAATTGTTTGAAATGAATAAAGGTTTTAGAAAAGTTTTCTCTATATGATTTTGCCGCTGTTGGATTTATCGAATTTCCGATTTCTACATCTTCTTGTGAGTAGTACTTTTTTAAAATCCTTTTTTTTAGTTCAAATTGAATCCAAATAAAGTGAAATAAAACAGATTGGTATAAATAGTTTTTTATGAAAGATAAATGAGTGGGTTTATTTAATTTTATCAATGGCTTATACGCTTCAAACTTTGCTTTTCCCGACGCAATTCCTTTTTTCAATTTCAAATAATATTGCCAAGTCATTCTACCATCAGACATAAAATGATAAAACTTTAAACTGCTTTCAAACCAAAGTTCATACCCAATCAATTCAAGCATAATACACCATTCTGTGTCTTCTCCTCTTGTAAGCTCCTCGCCTTTTGGTCCTTCCATTATGGCATTAAAGCCTTTATCATAATAAAATAGTAAGGCCTCTTTTCTAAAAAAACTCCCGGCGCTATATAATTTTCTTTTTTGACTATTTATTTTTCCATTTTTATTGCTTTGAGGTCCAACAGCAAATGATTTTGAGTATTGATCAAACCATTCAGGTTTTTCAGATTCAAACAAAGGAATTCCACAACCACCTAATGCCCCAATTTTATCATTGGATTCTAAAATTTTCCATGCATTTACCAAATAATCATCAAACAAGTGATTATCATCATCACAAAATAATAACCATTTGTATTGAGCCTCCAACAAGCCTCTCATTCTTGCATGATTGCAACCTGCTTGATGTTCTAAAATAATTTTTGATTTACTTTGAAAATTATTTTTTTTAATAAGATCAATACAAAAAGAAGACGTGTCGTCTGTTGAAGCATTATCTATAACTATTAATTCCCAATTAATACTAGGCAAATTTTTCAAAGCGAAAATAGCATGAAGAGTGGGGCCTAATCTTTTAACACCATTATACGTACAAATGACTATTGATATTCCGTTGGGTAAGCTCATGAATAAAATGTTATTGCTTATATCTCCATCTTAACAATAGATTACAGATACTTCCAAGCAATTTGCCATATTTAAAAATATTTTTATAAAATAAATGCCTTTTAAAGATAATAAATAATACCTTATTTCTGGTTTGATAATTTATTGGAATCTGCTTAAAAAAAGAAACGAAATGAGGATAAATACTTGTGAATACAAATTTGATGTCTTCCTTGCTGTACCAATATCTGAAACTAAGATAGGAGCACATAGATTCAAATTCTGTTGCTTTAAAACTATTAATTGATTTTGTTGTTTCCGTTTGAAATATTTCAATTGACTCATTTACCTTTCCTTGCATAATTGATACTCCTAATATTCTTATTAAAAACTCTTGTAAAATAGGTTTCATATCATATGCTACATCCTGATTAAATGTAGAATCAATAAGAATTCGGGTGTCATGTTTTGGTGCTCTTGTTCCCACTTTTTTAAATGAATCATACATCACAAAAGCGTTTCTACTCATGCTATTTCTTACGTACCTATAATATGCTAGAGGCTTATCAATAACTAATTGTTGCGCACCAACTTTTACAGCTCTTAACCAATAATCCCAATCTTCAAGACCTTTTAAATTTTCATCAAAGAATCCTATTTTATCAACCATGTCTTTACTAATACAAAAAGTATGGCAAGGACCAGGAACTCCTGAAATTACTTTAAGCCGAAAGTCTTTATATTTTGTGGGTAATGTTGTGTGTAATATTTTGTCTTTATGCTCAGAAATATATGTGTATCCAAATTGTACCAAATGATTATCAGTTGCAACTAAAAGTGCTGTATTGATTTCTTGTAAACAATTGGAATAAAGAAAATCATCAGCATCTAAAAAAATAATTCGTTTGCCTTTTGATAGTTGTATTCCATGGTTTCTCGCCGAGGAGAGGCCTCCATTTTTTTTTTCTGATAATATTATTCGCTGATCTTGTTTACAGAATTGATTGGCAATTTCTGTAGTATTGTCTGTAGATCCATCATTAATTACTATAGCTTCCCAATCTCTAAATGTTTGATCTAATAAAGAATGCAGACAGTCAGATAAATATATAGCTTGATTATAACATGGAATAATGACACTAAATAAAGGTTGCATTATTTTGATTCGATTTTTAGAAAATGTTATTCGCCAAATTTTTCATTCATCACTTTTTTAAAATTGTCCATTTGTGTAATTCCGAATTCTTCTAGTGCCAATTTTTGGTAGTAAGCTCCTCTGTCTCTCAATTCTTTAAATAATGAAGGGGCAGGTGACCATCTATCATGAACAACTCCACATTTTCTGGTGGTAGCAACTTTTAACTCTTTATTTTTAGCCCTAATAAAAAAGTTTTGATGTTCTCCGCCTTTTAATATTGGATTCCATCCACCAAATGATTTTACTTTTTCTGTACGCGCAATAAAAAAATTATGTGTCATATCACATAGCGTAAAAGGGTCCTTATAAGGAACTTTTTTCATGCTACAAATATGACCATTTACATCAAAACTCGCATGGTATTCAAATATGTTTGTTGCAGGAATAAGAATATTCAATTTTAAAAACCATTTTGAAATATTGAATTTTAATCTGTCTTTTTTTGATTTTAAATTGTATTGTCTAAACACGCCTCCTAGTAAATCAAGATTATTTTCTACCAGCAATTTTCTCATTACTGGAATTCTTGTTCTGGGTTCAAAAATAAAATCGTCATCACATAACACAAAAAAATCGGTTGTAGTATGTTCTAGCATTACATTTCTTCCTTCAGCCGTACCGGTATCAAAAGGCAGATTTATATAAGTAATATCTAATTGGGGGAAAAGTGTTAGGATTTCTGATTTATAAGGAAATTTGCTGTCATCTGCAATAATAATAGGGCCTTTAAATTTATACTTTTGAATAGAATGCAATTGATTAATTAATTGCTGAGGTCGTTCTAATGTTTTAATTAAAATACTAACATCATGAAGCTTATTCAATAAATAATTTTCCTTTTTTTCGAAAGGAACAAGGTTAATGATTTTATACATTATTTTTTAGGTTTAAATAAGCGAGTAATTTTTCCTATAAAATCTCTTTTATTTAATTTATTTATTTCTAATTTTAAATGTGCAGTTTTTTGTTGGTGTTGTTGAAGTATAACTTCAAATAATTCTGGATGAATCAATGATAATGCGGGATTGTTTTCTGAAGTAGAAAGAGGATGACCTTTTCTAACTACTAAAAAAAGATTTTGTTTATACCATCTTTCAATTTTTGTATTGTTCCAGATTTTTGGTCTGAAAAAATCAATCATTTGGTAATTATATTTTTCAAAAATTGCTTGCCAATAAGCTGGCCATTGTTCATTAATATGATTTTGTCCACCTTGACCAGGCAAAGCTGCCGAAAACATGATTACATCAGCATGCGTAACTAAAGATTCAACAATTTTTTCAGCGGAAGAAGCTGGTAAATGCTCTGCAACTTCCAAACAAATAGCTAAATCATATTTTTTTTGTAAATCAAAATTTTCAATTAAATTTTTTTCAACAAATTCATGCGATTCAATTTTTAATAATGAACGATTTACATAGCTACCGTCTACGCCTGTAACTTCTGCTACTCCTAAATTTTTTGCCACTTGAATCCAGTTGCCTAAACCGCATCCTACATCTAGAATAGATTGAGGTTTATATATTTCAAATAAAACAGGCAATACTTGACCAGCCGCACCAGAATTATGGATAATTTCATCATGTATATAAGGAACTCCCATGTACTAGTTTTTTACTTTAAAATTGAATATTGATAACTATTAATAAAGGTAATGCAATTAAATAGTTTGTTGAAAAGTGCTTTATTAACTTTTATCTACACTTCAATAAAATTGTTGGGCATAATTCCGGCAGGATATTCAATTTTTGCATTATACCCGGCCCAATTAATAGGTGCATAAATTTTTTTATTTGTCTTTCGATTTAAAAAAGCTCCCCACCAAGAAAAGCTACTATTAGCAATAATACAAGAATCGGCATTCATTAATAGTTGTATTTGAATTTCTGGTGCATCATCTGCAAAAATGAATTTTTCATTAGTGCCTAAAATATTTTTTGCTTCATTAATTTCATCACTTATAATAATTATTGATTCATACTCATATTGAACTTTTTGCAAAATATTATTATACCAATTGATTGGTAAAAAAACATTTGTATTATTTAAATCTGGTAAGAAGAATTTTTGATAATCCTCACCCAATCTCATTGATATTACAAGTGTTTTTCTTTCCAAGAATAATGATCCATATTTTTTGTCAAATTGTTTTTTTAAAGCTGGCTTTATGCTAAAGATTTTTTGTAAATCTTGAAGATAGGGTTCAAAAAAACTTGCATCTTGAAAGTAGCCATTATAAAATGTATTGTTTGTATTGTTTGGTAATTCAATTCTTTTTTTTAAATCTAAAAGATCAACTTTATTTTTTAATGTAAATAAGTTGGATAGCTGATTATACAGCCTGTAAAGAAGTGGTTTTGAAAATAAGTTATAAGGGAATGTTAGTTGAAAAGCATTTAAATAAAACTTATGTCTATCAACTTTTACAAGTAAAATAGTTTTATTTTTTTTTGCTAAAATATGGCCAAATGCAAATTGAAACAATTGATTACCCATTCTGCCATGTAACAACACTTTTATCATTTTCTGTTACCTGTTATTTTATATTTTTTAATAAAATTAATCAATTTACTTCCCGTTTGATAAGATCTTGAAGTCAAAATCTTATCTAGGTTTTTTTCTGATTGTAATAATTTATCAGCTAAAAGAAATGGATTTAATTTAATTAGTTTCTCTAAATAATCTAATGATTTTTCTTTTTCATTGTTTTGATAATATAAATAATAACATTCAAAAAGCGATTCCATTATTTGTTTTTTCAATGCTTCGTTTACTGTTACTGTAAACTTTTGTTGCATTAATTCAATTGTCTTTATCCATTTTTGATTTAAAGCAAGTTTAGAGTAAGGTCCCCAAATCCCACCCTCATGAATTCTGTATACTCCCATCGCTTCATCAATATATTTTATTTTGCCATACTGAGCATTTATTAAATGAAGTGGGTAATCTCCTATTGGCATTTCTAAAAGCCAATCTGGATATCCGTTTGGTGGCTTTCTGAATACTGTTGAAGCTGAATAGATATAATTCCCTTTTGCTAAATCTTCTATCTCACTAATTTCTTTTTGATTTTTATTGGTAAATTTTAATATGCTCGGATTTAATTCATCTTTAATTTTCATGTTATGAAAACAAATTGAAAAATCTGGATTTAATTCTAAAAAATCTATTTGTTTTTGAATTTTTTGTGGGTCTATCCAATAATCATCCCCATCGCAAATCGCAATATATTTTCCCCTGCATCTAACATAGTTGTACCTAGTAGGTATGCCCCTAATTCCTTTAGAAAACTGATTTTCTGTTTGAAAAATTGGAAAAATAATTTCAGGATATTTTGTTACATACTCCTCAATGATTTCTTTTGTTCCATCTGTAGATGCATCATCATGAATGATTATTTCAAAATTAAAGTTCGTTTTTTGTGAAAGTATAGAATCAAGACATTCACAAATATATTTTGCATGATTGAATGTGACACATGAAATGGAAACCAGAGGGTTCATAAGTTTTGTGGACTAAAGCTAATTTAAAAATTATACAGATCCTTTTTTCCATTCAAAGTTTGGCCTAATATAACCTGGCGCTCTTCCCATGTAGTCGCCTAGTTCTCTTGGACCATCTGTAATTGTAAATGCAAAAATGTCTTTTTCAATTAAGATTGGATTTTTTTTATTTTCAACAACAAACAAAGACAAATAATAATTTCCTGATTGGAAAAAATTTGCAGGAAAATAGCATTGTATATTATTATTTCCTTTGCTCATCATCTCTTCTTTTCTATTATTAAATGCAAAAAGAGGTTCCCCTAATTCGTTTATTAAATGGTATGTAATATGATAGTTTTCTGGATTATGATTTAAAATTTCAAAATTTGTAGTTAATTCAATTTGATAATTTTCAAGCAAAGGGTCATTTTCAGAGGCATGCACTCCTTTGATTGAAATAGTATTAAGTTTAAAAGCACCTTCAACAAAAACATCATTATACTGTCTTTTGTTGATATTAGCTATTGATTGACCAGAGCCTAAATAAAGATTGATACAAGAATCTGTATCTCCATTATATTCTATAG
>Ga0114972_10000551_pt1 | contig 27970 bp, 25 predicted proteins | sample M_140807_EF_Meta_FD_87354 | JGI IMG/M metagenome (GOLD analysis project Ga0114972, IMG submission 87354) | Freshwater microbial communities from Lake Montjoie, Canada to study carbon cycling - M_140807_EF_MetaG | ecosystem: Environmental > Aquatic > Freshwater > Lake | place: Lake Montjoie...
CAAAAATACAGAAGACCAAGGATTAAATAAAGATATTGATGCTTTATATAACGATTTGGTCAAAAATAAAAAGGTAGATAGAGTTGTAATTCTAGAATGTGTTTATCTATCTTTTAAAATACTCAAAAAATATAACAAAAAAAGTAAAGAAGAAAAGATGAATACAACTAAAATGGTTGTTAATAAAATTATAGAAAAATCGGATTTAACAGATGAAGAAAAAAGAAATTCAATTGAACTTGTTGATATTTTAATTGAACCTGCTTATAATGTAGTTTATAGAGCGCAACCTTGGTTTAAAAGAGTTTTTAAAAAGTTATTCCATTGATATTTTTTTATTATCACCAACTTCTAATTCTAATCTTGCTTTGTTAGCGTATTGGTCTGCTTTTTCATTATTTGTATAACACCAATATTCTAAACTTTCTTTATCACAAAATCCCCAACCAGATTTATTATGACTTTTAATATGAATAAACTTTATTTTTTTTGTTTCCATTAATTCTAAATATAATTCATACATTTTGCAAGTAATATCGCTATTCTTTTTTTCCTCAAAACATTCATAACCTCCTGTATTATACCATTTAGGCATAAATTTTTCGAACATGTTAATCCAGAATTCGCTATCTGTAATTATTAGCAATGTTTCCCATTCTTTTTTTCTTAAATATTTCATAGATTTATATATTGCTAAGCCTTCTGCTCTTTGATTAGTTGCCGGAACATCTATATCAATATTTCCATATAATATAATTTTATGTTTTCCTTGTAAAATAGATGAATAACCAGCTCTTGATTCTTTAGAACTATTATTTGGATAACAAGAACCATCTGTAAATATTACTTGTGTATTTTCATCTACTACAAATGATAGTTTATCTGAACATTCTGAATCATCTGATTTATCAACTTTAGGATTAATAGCATTCCAATTAATAGAATTATTCAATAGTTCATTTGCTTTAATAAAATGGTCGCATTCTATAAACTTTTGTTTCTTTTGTGCTAATGGGCTTGGATGCGCCCATTCCATAATAATTCCTTTATTTAAATATTTCTTAAGTTCTTTAGCATTATTTCCCCATAACATTACTATAGTATTTTCTTTTACTATTTTTTTAAGTAGAGAAATAGTATAGGAATCCCAAAATAAAGCATGTGTATTAGATTCACCAACAATTGTTGTTAATGCTCTATTTATTAATAATACTCCTTGTTTTGCCCATTCAGTAAGATTTCCTGTTTTTGGAGTAGATATTAAACCATTTTTACTTAAGCATTTAAAAATATTGTTTAAACTATCTGGAATAGTATTAATAGAACTAAAAGCTAATCCATGAGCAATTCCTAATTTAGGATATGGATCTTGTCCTACGATAACTATCTTAATATTATCTAATTTTGTTAAACGTGCAAATTCGAATATTTGCTCTTGTTTAGGAGTTATATTATCATTTTTTATATTATTTAATATATTCTTAAGTTCTGGTGTATCCAATATTTCTCTCCAATTTTTCTCAATTCCATAAAACATATTGATTGTATTATATATAATTCAAATTCATTTTTTATATAAATATTTATGAATAAAAAAAAATATTCATATATAAAATTCATTTATGGATAAAAAAAATATTCATATATAAAATTTCATAAATTAATTTTTACATTGCAAGTTTTGCATATTGTGAATAAATCATCATATTATCGGGATTTGCAGGGAAAATGAATTCTGGTTTTTGATACTGGTCATTATCATATAATCCCATATAATAATCGTCATAAAAATATGGTTTATCTATAAATGCAGATGCTGGCGTTTTTTCGGGCTGCATAGTTCCAATTAAATATAAAGCCCCTAATAATAATATTAATGATATAATAATTTTTCCAAAAATTCCCATTGTGTATATTTCTACATATAAATTTCCAAAAATTGAAATTATATTATATAATAAAATGACTAATATTAATTTTAGTTCAAACGAAACAGATTCTAAAATATTTTCTGTTAATGTAAATATTCCTATATCTGAACTTTTAGATAATGCTCAAAAAAATAATAATACATATATTCAAATGGAAAGAAAGATAATTAATGGGGAATTCTCTATTAATAATAATGAAATGTTAGAATATATTTATAAATATATTAAAATATGGGAAGATGAACCAAAACACGATTATGTTAAGCAAAAACTAATAACAACAACTATATATGAACATGAATTAGATAAAAAAGATATATCATTTATAAATGAATACTTGGATGATATTAGAATTTTAAAAGAAGAAACATTAACTAAATATAATTCTAGAAATGATACATTAAGATTTTATAATAAAAAATTAAGTATTTTAATGTATCAGGCTTTAGAATTTAAAATGGAATCATTATTAAAAAAAATATATGTATGGGTTGCTATCTCTATATATCAAATGTCAATATGTGATTTACATGATTTTGAAACATCTTAAAAGTTTTACTTAATTTTTTCTTAAATTCATTTTTTGCTTAACTTTTTACCAAAAAGTCATTCAAAATTTCTAATATTAATTTTTTTCAATCCGCAAGCATAAAAATATCCATCATCTAATTTTTTTATTTTAGTTAATAAATATAAATAGCTGGCTTTATTAATATAATAGTTATGGAAACTTATTAATCCAAGTTTAATAAATAATAAAAAAAGAATTTGTCCGCAATCTGTATCTTTTCTACATTTACGCAATCCAAATAATGATAAAGCGGCATTAGAAATAACATTATTTGAATAATACATATTTTTCATTGCGAAGTCTATATATTCCATGAGCATTTTACGTTTGAATTCATCAAATTCTTTATTTATTTTTTTTAAATATACTTTTCCTGCATAATGTGCTATTCTGTTTTTAAGACATGAATAATGTATTCCTTTACCATTAGTATGTTCTGCAATATATGGAAATATAGGATTTCTATTTGCTTCAAAAATCATGGGAACATTATTATCAACTACAACAATACCAACATGTGTAAAATAACAACCAAAAACTAGTGCATAATGATTATCATAAGGTTTGAATAAAACTAAATCGCCTGTTTTAAATTTAATATCTTCAAAGTCTGCTGTTATTGCATCTATATCATAATATTGTAATGTGTATATTTTCCATAAAAGAATTATAATTAATATAATGAGCAACATGACTATAAATACTATTTATTATATTTTTATTGTATAAAATTATTTATTATTTTGCATATTATTATTTGCATTTTGTCTTCTATTCATACTATTATAATAACTTGCAATTAAAACAATTAAAATTAATAAAACAACCCACAACATCATATTTGGAGTTTCTGTAGTTGTATCTTGGGACGGTTCCTGAGGCTTAGAAAGAGGAACTGGATCTGGATTAACAGGAGCAGGAATATCTAAAACTACAGGTGCCGTTGAGTTCGTAGTTCCTCCTGTAGTTGCAGTTCCTCCTGTAGTCCCAGTTTCAGTTCCTTCTGTAGTTGTATTAGAGTCAGTATAAACAAAAGATGGATCTTTTCCTAAATCATTATATTCTGAAATAGGTAATAAAAATGGATAAACATTACCACATTTAAAATTTAGATTTGAAATATCATCTCCGAATACATCAAAATTTGCTCCATTTAAATATTGACCTTTAGGACATGTAGTAAGTTTATTATCACCTCCAACATCAGGAGTATCCAATAAACGTAATACTTTACCGTCTTTATCAACAGCACCATCTATTTGTTTAAATAATCCGTATTTTGATTTTTTGGTACCATCATTTTTTGTATATCCATAACAACCTAAACTAACATCATCACTACATTCTAAACACATATAGTTAAGTCCTTTATTATGACCTTCTATTATCATTTTATTAATATGATGACCAGGTGCGCATGATAATTTTCTAGAACCAATATTAGTTGCTGTGGTTTCTGGTATTACATTTTCTGTATCTATAGTAGAACAGATAGGGTCATTTGGGTTAGCATCGCAAAATGATGCAGGAATTTGTCCGCAATTATAATCTACATTATATAAACCCATATCTCCAAAATTTCCACTGAATCCATTAACTGCAGTTCCATTAGGACAAGTATAAGTTACTTTTTCACTATCTTCTGTTCCTTTACCTAATAATAACCCATTAACTCCATACATTGCGTTAAGTTCATTTTCTGGAGACCTCATAACACTAATGCTATTTGTAACTCCTAATGTATGATTAAAACTACCTACACTTGGTAGTCCATAACATCCTAAATCGGTTCCATCAGAACATCCAAGACAAACTGTTCCTATATGGTCTCCTGCATAAACTTTATGTTTATCTACAATCGTTCCAGGAGGACATTTAAGATTTAATTTTGACATAGCAGATGCAGTTTCAGGAACTAAAACAGGTTTAAATTCTGTGCATAATTTATCATTTGGATTTTTATCACAATATGCTTTAGAAACATTACCGCATGAATAATCAATATCTTTAATTTTATTATTTTTTGTAATAACATTAATTCCATTAAAAACCATATTTGCAGGACAAATCTTATTAAATTTATTACTATTAACAGTAGCAACACCAGAATTATTTAACATAGTTACTGAATATGGGGTTTTTCTGCCAGAAATATATCTTGTTGCTTTTGGAGTAGCAATACTACCCATTTTTTCTCCCCAACAACCTAAATCAGTTCCATCGCTGCATTTAGCACAATATCCATAAATTTTATCAGCATACCATATTTTATGGTCATTAATTACACTACCCGCAGGACAGCTTCTCATTTATATATTATGAATAAAAAAATAATATTACTAAATAAAAATATTATATAAAAATACTAAATAATATTAAAGTCTCCAAACATTTCTACTGCATCTTCATGCCAATATTTTATTCTTGAAGGATGACATGCCTTTGCGATAAGTTGTTCTCCACATTTTTTCATAAATTTCTTAACTAGTTTTTTTTTATAAAATTCAGATGTAAAATATGGGTTATAATAGAATTGGTTATATATTATATTATTTTTATTAACTAATTCTATATCTTCATATTTTAAATTAGGGTTCATAGCATAATTATATATAAATTCAGTATTATAGATTTTATCTTTTTTATAATTAGGATTTAGAAATAAATTAGGATATTTCCATTTATTAGTTTTCTTTATGCTTTTATTATCCATATTAATATTTTCTGATAATGCTTCCCAATCCCATGGTTTATCTATATTATCTAAAACATTATCTATTGTAATATTAGTATTTCTACTAATACAAGAATAATTCCATGGAAATTGTGGATTATTTTTTATAATATCCCATTTTAAAATAATAGATAATGAACTCCAACAATAGGAAATTTCTGGGTTATTTTTAATAATATCAATTGTAATATCATCTCTATATTTAAGACTATACCAATCCCATGGTTTATCCTTATTTTTAATAATATATTCCATACTTATACTTAAATTATTAGACAATACCTTATAATTAATATTAATTCCATATTCTGGTAATTTATCTATTATTTTATCATTTACACTTCTATTTAACATTATTAATAATTTATTCCATGGTAAATCTAGATTTTTTAATATAGATTTTATATGAATTTTTTTAGAAAGAATTTCCCAGTCCCATTTTTTATCTAAATTTTCTTTTACAAAATCTATATTTATATTTTTATTATTAGATATAGAACTCCATACCCATGGTATGTAATCATATTTTTTTATAATATCCATAGTTATTATTTTTTTGTCTGAAATATATTTCCATTTCCATGGTAAATCAAGATTATTAGATATATTATCCCAATTTATATTTGGATTATTGGAAATATAATACCAATTCCAACATAAATCCAAATTATTTTTAATAATGTCAAAAGTAATATTGTTATGCATAGAAAGAGCATTCCAATCCCATCTAATATGCAAATTATCTTTAATAATTCCCCATGTTAAATTAGGATTACATGATAATATATTGTATTCATAATCAGATAATATATTTTGACTAACAATATCCCGCAATAGTTTATTCTCAAACATTTTTTATTATTATAAATAATTCAAATTTAAAAAAAATATTATTTAGTTTGTTAAGCATAGCTTAACTAATATTATTAAACTATGTTTTAGTTTCGTTAAACTATTTTTTTAGTTTCGTTAAACTATTTTAACTAACTAATATTTTAAAACTCACCGTAATCGCCTACTGCATCCTCATGCCAGTAGTTTATTCTTGACGGATGGCAAGCTGCTTGTATGAGTTTCTCACCGCAGATATTCATAAACCTTTTCACTAGTGTTTTCTTGTATTGTTCAGACACAAAGAACTCGTGATGGCAAAACTCGTTTGCGCTTATGGCTTCGAAGTCCCATGGTAGCCCATAATTACTAAATACTATACCAGCTGTTATATTAGGATTGGATGACATTTTGCCAAAATCCCATGGAAGATTTGAATTGATAACAACTATATCCCAATAAATATTGGGGTTAGCTGATAGCATACCAAAATCCCATCCATAATTAGGATTATTACACACAATTTCCCATGTGATATTAATATTTGATGATACAGATTTTTTATCCCATGGAAGATTATTAGCAACAATAACATCCCATGTAATATATTTACTACTACTGATACAATTCCAAGGCAGATTATGCCCTAGTTTCTTCATGCAGAAATAAATATATTCTATATCAATCGGTTGCTTACCAGTTAGTCTGTCTTCAAATTCCCATGGCAAATCTGGATTTTCCATAATCATTTTGGTAGTAATATTCTTATGTTCGGTTAATTCCAGCCAGTCCCATTCTCTATTGAGATTGCTTTTGACAATTTCAATAGTAACATTGGGATTTGTAGATAGAGCTTCATAATTCCAATTTATATCCCTTCTTTCCATGACGTTTTGCCATGTAATATTTGGATTATATGAAATTCCTACATAAGGTACCGCTTTTTCGCTGGCAGACCAATCAATTCCTAATGAATCATCATTAATATTATCCCATGTTATTTGGGGACTTTGAACTACCCAATACATTTCCCATTCCAAGTTTGGGTTATTCTGGAACATCTCCGATTCAAAACTATCATAGAATTCTTTGAATGTTATATTATAGTTTTTGGAAACTGCTTCCATATCCCACCGAAGATTGGGGTTTGATTCAATAAAATGCCATGTGACATTTCTATGTATTGATAGATTTTCCCAATTCCACGCAAGGTGCGTGAAACGAGTAATCATATTTGGGTTTAAATTAGGATTTGCTGAAATAGCATTAATATTATATCTACCAATATATATTGCGTGAGTAAGCAACGGGTTTTCGTGTCGCATTTTATATAATAAAATTAATATTCAATTTTTTATATACAATGTCACTACCAACATTATTAAAAAAAGAATATGTTTTACCTGGAGCGTGGATGTCTTCAGAAGAATTAGCAGATATTAAAAATATGGCTTCAATTGATTGGATTATAAAATATCTAGAAAAAAGAACTACTATTGGAGGACGTAGAGAATTACCAGTAACAACAATGGGTGATAGAGTTTGTGTTTTAAGGTCTGGAACAGGAACTGGCAAATCTACTGTATTACCTCCATATTTATATAAAATATTTAACTTGAAACATAATATTGATAAGAATATTATTTGCACTCAGCCAACAGTAGCAACAACCGTTGATATTCCATATCAGATTGTTATGTATAATAAAGAAATGATATTAGGAGATACTATAGGATATCAAACAAAAGCATTTGTTAATAAACCAATTAAAGGATTATTATTTGCTACTATAGGCGTTTTATTGCAACAATTAAAAAGTTCAGAAGATGTTGAGTTTATGCGTAAATATTCTTTTATAGTAATAGATGAAATCCATACCAGAAATATTGATACTGATTCTGTTTTATTTTATATGAAATCTTTTCTAAGCAGAAATTACAAAGACCCTAATTGCCCATATTTAATTCTTATGTCGGGAACATTTGACCCAGAATTATATATGAAATATTTCGAATGTAAAGCAGATTCTTTTGTAGATGTTGTGGGTAGCTCATTTTATATTCAAGATAATTTTGCAAAATATACAGTAACTAATTACATTGATTATTCTATAAAATTAGTTACAGATATTCATATTAATAATCTAGATGATTTTACTGATAATAATATTTTTAGAGATATATTAATTTTCGTTCAAGGAGCCGGACAATCCAAAAAAATAATAAATAAAATTCATTATCTTAATAGAATATTAGACCAAGGATTAGAAAAAACAAAAGATTATTTGGGTAAATTACCAGAATATCATGATAAAACAATATTAGGAGGTTCTAAAAATTATTATTTATGCCCAATTGTTATTTCTGCTGATACTATAGAAAAAGGAGAAGAAGATTATAAAAATTTGTTTTCTAATATTGATAGCATAGAAATCCCATTATATGACTTTAATGAAGACGGAACCCCATCTAAAGAAATTAAAAGAATTAAACCAACTCGTCGTGTTATAGTAGGAACAAATGCTATAGAAACGGGAATTACAATTGAAACATTAAAATATTGTATTGATACTGGTTATGTATTTGATGTTTCATATAATCCTATTTATAATTGCAGTTTGATTTTAAATAAAAATGTTACTAAATCTTCTAGCAGACAACGCAGAGGTAGAGTTGGTAGAAAAGCAGAAGGAGTTTTTTATACTTGTTATACAAAAGAAGCATACGAATCGTTTGAAAGTGATATTTATCCCGAAATATTAAAAGCAAATATAACAAAACTTATGTTAAGTATTATTAATAGTCAAACGCATACAAAATTATCATATGATAGCGATAGAGCATTTGAAACTAATAATAAATTTAATAGATATGTAAAAATAATTCAAGATACAAATTTTACAGCAAGCAAAATGGAATTTATGCAATTTCCAACTTCAGAACATATAGCATCTTCTATAGAAAAATTATATTGTTTAGGTTTTATAGACTATAACTATAATCCGACAATGTTCGGGTATTATGGAAATAAGTTTGAATTATCGGATATTGAATTAATACGTATAATTTTTGCAGGATATCAACATAAAGCAAATATTCTTGATTTAATAACATTAGTATCATTTATAGAAATAAGTAAAAAATTAACTATAAAAGGTATATCTAGCAAAGTTAAATTATTTGAAAACAATAAACATTTTTTTATGAATGTTTTACGAGATGATTTAATTGAAACTATATTACTATGGAATGATTTTATGGAATTTGTAGGAAATAATATAGATGAAATAAAATTAAAATCTGATATAATAAAAACATGGACAAAAGATAGGAGTATAGATTATTTCTTATTTGTGAAATTAATAGGAATAAGAGATGAATTAATTAATAAATTACTAGGATTTGGAATGAATCCTTATTATAATGGATTAGGTATTCCTAGAAACCTATATAATTTAAATACTATGTTAAAAAATAACTTACAAGAAGGATTAGATGAAATTAAAAAAATAAAAAAATGCATTTATGAAGGATTCCGCATGAATTTATTTACATATGATGGCGCAAAATATATTTCAAATTATGGTAATTATCCAATTAATGTTGATTCTCAATTGATTAATAATAAACCAAAAAATATTTTGATAATTAAAATATCGATTGAACAAGCCAAATCAGGAGATGTTTATGAAATTAATGGTAAAACCGTTTGTGTTATGGATGACTATGTTCCAGTAGATTATGAATTCTTAAAAAGATAATCTATATTTAATGTTTTATCATAATAGGGATTATAATCTACATGAACTCCACAATAATTTATTGTTCCTTTGCTATAATCTTTTGGATTATAATCTATAAATAATGATTCTTCAAGTAAAAATTTAAAATGTTCCCAGAATTCATTTCCATGGTCATATGGCTTAATCATTAAATGAGCCAATTCATGAATAACAACAAACTTTAAATCTTCTATATCATGTAATAAATTTTTACCTGTTTTTTTTTCACGTAAGCAAATAGCAATTTTACTTCCTTTATTTTCAACAAAACTAGTATTGATATCATTATAAGGGGTATTTTCTACTATGTTATCTTGATTATAGTTATTTAATAAGAATCTTACGGAATCTCCTGCTTTAGTATTTGATTCTGCATATTTATTTTTTAAATGTCTCAATAATTCTATACAGAAATCATTAACTTTACTTAATAATAAAAAAGCTTCTTCATCATTTTCATATTTTCCAGAAACTATAAAACACTTAGTTTTATCACATATCTTTTTTTTATTTAAAAAATTATCTATATTATGCACTAATTTGAATCTATGAAGATACCCTGATTTATAAATTATATACAATAATATTATGATTAATATCGTTATTGGAATATTCATTTTATATTATTTTTAATAATACTATATATTTTTTGATTCTCTACACAAATATTTATATATTTGAAATTATTTTTATATTTTTTAATAATAGAATTATAAATATATAAAATATCTACTATCGGTATTTGATTTTCTTCTGCTCCAAAATCATCTAATATAATTTCGTCATAAATCAATGCATCGCATATATCAATACAAGAATATATTTTATCTAAAAAAGCATATTTAAGGTCTCCGATAGAACTATCAGAATAAATATCTAAATCTTTAATTGGTCTAAATGGAGCAGGATTAATTAAAACAGAAATCTTATACCATTTCTTAATATCTAATATTTTATATTCACTAGATTTAAAAAATATTACATTAGGACATAATAAAACATAATTATTTAATATAGGATATAAAATACTTGAATTATTAAATGTAATACTATATGTGGAATTTAAATATAAATCGCTTTCTTTATTATAGATTCCTTGTTCTGCATTTCCGCCATTAGTAAAACATGAACCAGAGCAAATATAAATTTGGTTATCTGTTATGCTAGAATATGAAGGTTTTTTATTTAAAACAGACACTTTACATTTATTTTTTGTCTTTAGTTTTTTTATATTTTGTATATTTTTATTATTATTCTGATAAATCATACATAATGGGTTAGTATTATTAATTTCTATATCCATTGAATTTATATTTATAGGATTCTGAATAGTTTTTGTTGCTTTAAAGTCATCTATATTAATAATACATACTTTTGAAATGTATTCTACTAATTCTTTATGTGTTTTCTGTAATTGCTCACATCTTACATATGTATCATTCATAATTTCCATTAATTTATTTCTTTGTTGGAATATTTGATTTGTTTTTGGTTTTGGTAAATTCCTACCTTCAGACTTGATTTCATTTAAAATAAAACTTATATTTTTTTCATGTAATTCTTGGTTATATTCCATATCATCTAAATGAATATCTTTTATGTTCATAAATGATTGTTTTATAAATTCACTTAATACTATTATTCCTTCATTTTTATTAATTTTGTTATCTTTTATTAATTCCATTAATGAATTATTAACATCTTCTGTTATACATTTAATTTTTTCTTCTTTTTCGCAAGGTTGATAATCCATATTTCTTGTTATGTAAGAAATATATGAAACACTTAAATGCGTATCATATTTCTTGTTTAGTTTATAAAACTCTGATAAAAGTTTATCTTTTTCGTAATCATGTGCGTTTAGTCTATTGAAAAATTTATGTATTAATGACATATTTATATATAAAATAAATATAGCCTTAAATATAGAATGTTATTCTTAAATGACCCAGTAAAATTACGTGTTATAGATATTAAAACGGGGCGTTGGATTAAAAGTTATATATTTATTGGTTCAGTTCCGGATGATGTAAAAGAGGAATTAATATCTATAGAGGAGAACAAAAAATATAATAAAAAAATAATTAATGACTATTTCGGGAGTGAATGGTTAGATAATATTGGACTTACCGTAAAAGGTGGTGAAGAAATAGATTTAGAAGGAATGCTAGATGAAAGCATTATGGATGAAATAGGCGATATAGATTTAGATATGATAGTTTCTAATGAAGAAAAAATCAAAGTGAAAATAGAAAAAAATAAAGATTTTGAATTTGTATTTGATTTTAATGCCTATCCAATAGATGATATATTTAAATTTAAGCAAAAAATATTTGCAATAGCAGATATTCCAGTATATAGACAACATCTATGGTTTAAAACTAATATAACTCATCCAGCAAGTTATAATTTTATTATAGGACATCATACTGAATATGTTAATGCTGAAAAAATAATAGCATATTATAAAGGAGACATAAAATCTGATGTAATTGAAAATATACCTGTAGAAATGATGTATTATAAGAATCGTGAAAGTATAAAAATATTGGCAAATGATACTTTTAACTTGTTAGAAAATATATATACAAAATATGGAACTAATGAATATTATGTTTTTGACTTAGAATCCGTATTTGAAAATAAAGATATCACAAAACAAGAACTAGATATTATATATTATGGATTCATAATGGTTTATTTTCCTATGATTACATACCAATTTTTTACAGATATGGTTAAAAATGAAAGTGAATTAGAATTAATATTTCCGGATATAGCTTTTAATAAAAAGCAATTATATAAAAAATTAGTGATGGAAGATAGAATATTATTGAATACTTATGATAAAATGAATAATAAAGAAATTATGAATAATTTATTTAGTTCTATTACGGAAACTGTAATATCTAATGATATCATTATTCAAGACATAGAAAATTTATTATCTTTAAGAAATATTTTTGATATGTTAGAATTGGATAAAAATATGTGTTATGCAAAACTTAATATTTTATATGAAAATAAAAATGTAGTAATTAAAAAATCATATTTGAATGAAAAAGAGACAAAAGATATAATTCCTTTGAATTCATTATTAATAAAAATAAAGTTAAACGAAGAAACAAATGAAAATTTAAGATTTGTTATTTATAAAAATGGTAATTATAATATTTTTACTAATTGGAGAGAAGAAAACCATATGGATTTTGAAATTATTAAAAAAATATCTATAGAAAAAATTAATCCACTTATTAAAATGATAAACAAATGGGGAATGAAAGTTAAATATTATGATTATGAAATTATTGAATTATCTAAAAAGAATATTAAATTTACAGAAACTAGCATGACATATTATTATGATGATGATATATTAGAATCAAAGTTTAATGTAGTTAAAAATATTTTGAATGATTATAAAAATATTGGAATAATAACACCAAAAGAAAATATAGGTGGCTACGAATATTTTTTTAATAAAGGAATGTATAATTTCGATGTAACAAGAATAGAAAAAAATATAAATGTTAATAATTATTATCAATATTTAACTAGCACTGCAATAAAACAAAAATGGGAAACTATATTTTTAAATACTAGATTATTTGAAGTAATAAATGTTTTATCCAAATTAAAATTTAAGATATCAGGTATTAGAGATGATGTGGAATTATTTAATTTTAACATTTTACTAATGGGATTTTTAAATACATATGTTGAAAACACGAAACATATGAAATTAAATTCAACATCTCAAAAATCAGAAAAGAAGCTTAAAAACTTAAAATTACAGGACCCAATTCTATATGATTTTAAAAAAATATATAATAGCAATATTGTATATAGCAAAATATGCCAAAAACCTTATCAGCCTCTTTTATTAAGTGATGCTGAATACGGGACATTATCTAATGATAAAAAAAAGAATGCTGTTAAATATTGGAATTTTACGACACAAAAACCGGTTTGGTATAGTTGTCCAAATTCAAAATTTCCATATATAAAATTTATTATTAAACAGCATCCAAAAGATTATTGCATTCCTTGTTGTAAAAAAATGGCAATGGGTGAAAATATCAACATAGAAAAACAAAAAATACATTCGGAATGTTTAACAAAGCATTTATATAAAGGTGAAAAATTTAATGTTACGAAGACTTCAACATACATTGCAAATTATGGAAAAAATATAGAGTTTGGCAGAATTTCTAGATTGCCAGAAAATACTTTAGAACCATTATTATTTGATATTTACTCACTAGAAGGTTCAATAGACCAAGAATGCACAAATGTTGATGGATATTATATTTTAGGAATAGAACAAAATATACCTACTATTAATAATATAGGAATTTTACATTGTATTTGCAATAGTTTAAATTTAAATGTAGATGAATTTATATTACAAGCTATACATAAAATTAAGAAAGACAATGATAAATTCAGAATATTGCTAAATGGTAATATTAATTTATATTTTTCAGGAGTTAAAGATTTAGTTGAAACATTATCGACCTTAAATTCAAATACACTAGTAAAACAAGATATACCATGGAATGATTTATTTGCAAATATAGCATTTTATTACTTTGGAATAAGTATAGTTCTTTTTATAGATAAGTCTAAGGAAATGATAGAATTGATTTTACCAACTGGATTAAAAACACCAGATGAAATGTTTCCTGAAACTCACAAGTTTTTATTAATTATAAAATTTAAGCTCAATTATTACCCTATATATTTATTTAATACTGAACTTTTTAAGAAAACAGGAGCTATCAATACAAAGTTATTTAATAGTGATAGTGGAGCAATTAATATTTTAAAATCGGTAGTCAATAAAACATTCTTAGGAAACAATGAACAAAAAGTCAATTTGAATACCATTAAAAAATTTGCACAAAATAATAAGCTAAAAATTACAAAATATTATATAAACTATGCTAATTTATGTTATGGTGTAAGTATTAATTATGAAAAAGAAATATATATTCCAATAGAAGAATCTTATTATACTATAGAAAAAGATATAGAGCTTAAATTTGAATTAGCAACAGATTTTCCAGAATATGAAAAATTATGGGAATTAATTGAAATGTATAATAAATGGGCTATGACAAATGAGAATAACATATATCCTATAATCAAACCTAAAATTTATTTAAAACATGATGGAAAATATATTGGATTTATATTTTCTAATATAAATTTTTATTTTAAGCCTGTTAAATCAATAGAAAAAGTCAAAACAACTAAAATACTTTATGACCCAGCACGTATAAATAAAATGTTAGATAATATAAAAAATAATAAAACAAAAGATGGATTCAAATATTCACAGAAAACAGATTATGCATTATATGAATATTATTCTTACAATATTATATTATTGCATATTATTTCTATTTTCAATAATGACAGAAATAAGAAATTGCGAGATAAGTTATATAAAACTATAAAAGAAACAAATTTTAATAAAGATATTATGGATATGAAAAATTTATTAGATGATATGTGCGAAGATGATAAGAAAAAAATAAATAAGCAAATTAGTAATTATATGAATATTCATCATAATAAGGAATTATTAATTGATTCAATAGATAAATCATATTTTGAATTTGATAGAACTATATTACATGATTTAGTTAAGTTATCTCATGAAGAAATATTAGATTATTTATATAAATTATCTGATAAATTCATAGTTATTGGAAAACCAAAAGATATATCTTTCCCAAATATTTATAATGAATGCGATAAATCTAAGTCATATTGCGATGGTAATAAGTTAATTATAGAAAAAGATAAATTAGATATAATATTGGAATTATTAGCAGCTGATATTAAAAATCCTAATAAAATAAAATGGTTGTTTAATAGTTCATTTATTGATACTAATATCGAATTCTTTAAATTTATTAAAAGAAAATATGAAGTTATTTCTATAGAATTTATATAAAATCATTAATATAAACATTAAAAAATGTCTGAAACTATTCAACAAGACTCGATTGAAGATGAAAAAAAAGATAATAAAACTGACTTGGTAAATGTCAGTGGAAATATATTATATAATATTAATTACAAGGTAGCTTTATTTATTTTCTTTATTGGATTAATTATTTTCAGCGATGTTTTTGTTGAAAATATTCTAGTTGGATTTAATAATGCAGTATATATGGGAACTCCAACATCTAATGGAACTATGCTTCAATTATTATTTTTAACGGGAAGCTATATTTTCGTAGATTTGATTGTAAAATATGATATTATTTAAGAGTTGAGTAAATCAGCATTTGATTTATGTAAGAGTTAATTTATAATAACAGTTACTCATAGATAAAATCACTACTATTAAGTAGCAATTTTTCTATTTCTTCTTTATTATACTCATTCTTTATTTTTTCTACATCTACAATTATGCTTGGATTATTAATATAAATTAGCTGAAGCCAATAATATAATTCTTCAATTTCAAATTCAGAATTTCCGCCATCGAAATTGATTTTTCCTTTCTTTAACAATTTAACTGTGGTTTTTTTATCTCTATCATCAGGCATAGGTCTATAGAATTTAATGTTTAATGAAAAACATCTATCATTATTATATGTCAATTCTGCTATATTAAGAATATTAGTCTTTCCTATATATTTTTTGAGTTCTAATTTGAATTTATCGGGAATAAATTCAGTTAGATAATTTATATATGGCTTAATTTTTGATTGTTTTTTTTCTTTGTTTATTATTCTTTCAAGTTCTTCTAAATCAACATATAAATTTTCATTTAACAATTTGCATTTATAATTTCGCATAACTGCTGAAAAATCCATTATGCATATTTCCTTGTTAAATGTTTTTTCTAAATATTGTTTTAATATTTTAATAGGTAAAATTAAATCACACATAGAAGGGTCTTTAATTCCCGGAACCTGAAACTTTCCATTTCTGAATAGCTTTATTTTATAATTAATGTTATTTTCAGGATTTCTTATTTGAAATGTAATTTGACTACTGAAATATGCACCTGTTCCTTGTGTTTTTCTTTTTGATTTTGTTTTAGGTTTTGGTTTTCTACCTCTACCGGACTTTTGAATAGGTTTAGGAATTTCATAATTAGGATTAAGTATTTCTCCATAATTACAACCTATTTTTTGTATTTCATTATCTGGAATCGTTAATTCTTTTATTAATTTTTCTTCTTCAAATAAAATTCCTTCTAACATTCCTTGTGCAGTTAGAGTAGATGGGTTAAGTTTAGAAAAATAACTTGTAAATGTTTTTGATTTCAATATTGCAATATTTTTTATATGCTTATTTCTTATTTCATTAGTAGTTCCTGAATATATCTTAATTCCATCTACTTCTCTGAATTCCATGTTTATTATATATAAATATTTCACTTTTTAAACTGTATTTTGAAAAAAACTGTATTATTTATAGAAAAACTGTATTTTCTACAGAAAAACTGTATTTTGAAAAAAACTGTATTTTGAAAAAAACTATATTCTATTCTGTAAAATCAATAAAAGCATTGTATCATATTTACTAATCATATTATACATATATATGCATATTAAAAATAATATAAAGGACAATATTATATAGAATTTTTTACTATATGGAAATTTAAATCCCATTATTTCATCATCTGGAAATTTATTATAAATTACTTCATTTTGTGTATCTAAGGTGTCATTTTGTGTATCTAATATATTATTTTGCATGTTTTTGTTCTGAATATTTTCTTTTGTATTCTCTTTTTGTGTAGTTTCCTTTTTATTACTTTCTTTTGGAACTACATCAATTGGGTCTGAAACATAAATGGGATTATAAACGGGTTTATATAATGGTTTATTCAATTCTACATTAATATCCATAAATATATCGTTTATTATCTTTTGGTCCCAATCAAAATCATTATAATCCATTTTATATTATACTATAAAAAGTAATATAAATAAGTATTATAATAGTATTTTAAAATTATAATAATTTTTATTGATATAATGAATAAAATTAAAAGTGCAAAAAAACAATCTATAGATGGGGTTTTATTTCTCCCTGGTGTATATAAAAGAGATTGTAAAAAAATAGATGATATTTTTGCCGATAGATTGTTGAATGATAATACAGAATACCAGAGATACGATAAAATTCCTATTTCTTTTACTGATTTGGAAAGCCATCCAAAAACTACTAATTTGGCATGTTGGAATTGCACTAGATTATTTAAAGGACGTCCTTATTTTGAACCCCAAGCTATTTCTCCTTCTGGATATAAAAAAATAACAATTACAACAAATGGTGTTTTTTGCAGTCCTCAATGTGTAAGGAGATATATTAATGTATATACTAAAGACCTTTCAGAAAGAAATAATAAGATTTCAATGTTAAAAATAGTATGTGAAATATTTACTGGATATAAATTTGATGAAATATATCCTGCCCCTGCTCATACTGAATTAATACAATATGGAGGGACATTATCATCTTATGATTTCCAAAAAAAATTACATAAATTAAGTAATCAATTTGATAAAAATTATACAGATTTTAGCAATATAAATAAGGATGATATTATGAAATTTATAGAATAATATTAAATTTATAAAATAGTATGATATTTATAAAATATCATCCTTATTTTTTTAATAAAATATAAACAACAGGGTATATAAACAATAGAATATTTAAAAAAATGATTTAATATTCATTATTTAGATCAGATAGCGTTTTATACCCTGTTTTGGTTACCCCTTCGAAAATGACTACAGCATTTATTTCCGGTCTTTGCTTGTCCCTTTCGCCTGTGCATTGCCGCATTCTCAATGCCTCTTCGAACATCAAGAAGACTGCAACGAGCATCAGAAGGGCAACTGCTGAACTTCCAGCTGACCTTTCAATCATGTTTGCGAAACCCGTCGTCGAGGACGCCTGCAATGCCCTTTATGCAAGAATCTTTGAGATTGCGATTCTCTGTTTCATCCGTATCAACAGAATAGATTTTTCTATCAAGAGGGTGAAGGTGAAAAACGGGTTGAGGGTTATTCGATACCGCCCTCACCCGAACTTGCATAAGTACATCAAAGATTTGATGTTCTTGATGGATGAAATTCCTGATGGATGGTTGGCTGACGCAGTGGAAGAACTGGTGATGGGTCCTATGTGGAATGACATCATCCCATACATAGATGATGTGGATGTGGTCAAAACCGTCCTGCGTCAGCGTATTGTTCTGATGAATACGTGGTATCTTCTGCTGATTCTGAACTTCATTGCACCAGTTTCAATTGTGAAACTTTTGTTGCTCAGAGATGACGAAACCCCATACTTGGAAACAGGATTTGAACCCTTGCTTCACGGACCAAGATGCTCAGATTTCAGGTTGGAAAAATACCTCAATCAATTCAATTTCAAAATCCATTTTGATGCGAACGAAAGATGGTTAGAATCTGAATTGTATAGTGAATATAGCTGGGCTTTCTGAACTGCTGCGTTTAAAATGTTACCGAGGTGTAGGCTGGCAGGCTGACTCGGAGAAAATAACAAAAAAATCTTATTCAAGGTGTAGGCTGGCAGGCTGACTTGAACAAGAACAAAAAAAAACGTTTTTTATTTTATAAAAAAATGAAATTATATGTGTTATTAACGGATAACAAGCCCTGTTTGTTGTCCACATTTCCCCCTCACAAAAAATCCTCAAAGCCCTCACTCTCATTCAAATGAAAAGAACTTACGAAATGATGTCTCTTGTTGAGATTGAAGCGCATTTTCTTGCTGGATTGCCTTTCCCTGGGACACCAGAGCCTGAAGAGGATATTTCTCTTGAGCCTCAGATGGACATGACGCTTCGTCCTCCTGAGATTGAGCTTGTCTTCACCGACCAGCCTGCTCCTTTGCCGGTTTCCGTGCCACCTAGGGTTCCAGCCCAGCTTCCTGAGCGTGCCCCTCATCCGCTCATGGAAATCCCTGCACCAGGGTTCTTTCAACCAAGGGTCCCAACTCGCCCCCCTCCCCTCTCGCTTGAGTATGGGCGTGTTTTTGAACAGAAACCGCCTGAACCATGGGAAATTCAGTGGTTTGGGTTGGAAACAACTCAACTGAGACCCATCAATGTTCCTGCTGAAGCCCCTCAACCCGTCCGAGATCTTCCGGTGCATCCCGAGCTTGAAAGACCTCGTGAGAATATTGTTGAGCCACAGCCCAGAGTCGTGGATGTGGTAGCTGAACTCGTTACATTCGAAAGAATGTTGGTCGAGATTAGCTCAATGATTGAGCTCCTTGAGGAAGACTGTATCCGTTTTAGATGATGCAGTCAGGGACCCCATATGTGTATTCTTCTAACTCTTAACAGGAGAAGGGAGGGTGCATGTATGCTATATTTAGAATATATATCGTGTTTGTTTGTGCTGTTTTGAAAAAAAAATCAAAAAAAGTCAAAAAAATATGTGTCTGTGTTTCTAACTATAATTAGTATAAGTATATAATTTATATTAGTGGTGGATTGACATTGTTGTGTGATCTGGTTTAGTTGCAAAACTAGTCTGGAAAGAGAACAAAATGTCTTTTTTTTTAAAATATATTTTTTTAATAAAATAACTCATAAAAAAATGAAATTCTATGTGCTATTTACGGATAACAGGTCTTGCCAATCAGTTAACGTACAATAACCCCCCTCACAAAAAAACTTTCGCAAAAAAAACAATGTTTGGAAGCTCTCTTCTCCCTCTGTTCGTCTCTCTGATGTATGGTGGAAATTTTCATGTTGCTCTTGACCAAGAAATTCCTGAGTTCTTTGAATCCGAAGTCCCAGACTATGAGTTTGTTGATGAAGATGAGATCAGGATTCTTGAGATTGCAGTTATGCTGTATATTCAAGACCATGAGGATTCCTTCAGAATCAACCTCGAGAATAACGATGTGGGACATGTCGAGTCAGCGTGTAGAATCTATGGAATTGAATTCGAGGTCGAGCGCGAGGTTTCTCCTGCGTTTATGAGCTTAGCCTTGCGCGAACTCAAGAACTCTGTCTTGTGGGGTCGTATAAGACTTTACCTGCACGACGAGAACTTCGCCGATTCCATTCTTGGCTACAGAAGAATCCACATGAACACCGACGTGTTGCTGCTCATTTTGAGATCCCTTACTCCATCAGCTTTCTTCTTGCTTACTGCAATGGAGAGTTTGAAGGTGGAGTATTCGATTGACGAGGAAGGCAATGACATTGAGGTTCCTCTCGATACGGATGAGAACATGTTGGTTGAACTGGTGTTCTATCGGTTCATGCAGCAGTTCGAGATTCAGATGTGGGTGGATTTCAAGTTCCAAGAGCTCGACGGCTAACCAAACTTCAAGAGGGGAGGCTACCCCGGGGTATTGTTGGGTGATTTGGTTTATAGTTGAGACTAGACCGGAGAAAGACCAAAATATCTTTTTTATTTTTTGCTTAAATTTTGAATTTATATTAATATTAAAAAATGAGTGTTGAAGAATTGATTCAAAACAGAATTGGATTTAATTATGTTATTATGAAAATTATGGAATACGAAAAAAAAGAATTGTCATTAGAAATTAATTCTAAATTCAATGTCAAAGAAAAATTATCTCATATTTATCCTAAATATTTACTTGGCACAAAATTATCTATATTTCCAGATATTTATGGTAATTTATTTATGCTATATTTATCTATAAAAGAATTGCCTTATGATTTGATAGAAATCATATTTATAAAATATATAGAAGATTATTTAATAATAGAATGCGATAGTTATGATATATCGAAAATCTTTATTATTTATATATTATTGGCATTTAAAGATAACTTAGATGAATCTATAGTAAATTTGGATTATAAGTTAGTATATAAGCAAGATACAATAAATATATATAATAAAATTAATAAAAAACAAGTTCCCTTTATGTTTGATATTAATTTTATTCAAGATATAGTAAGCGATTTAGGGTATAATATGATAGAAAGAATAATGCAATATTATAATAAAAAAAATATAGTAGCAGAAATATTTAAACCATTATGGGAAGTAGAAATATATGATGCTCAAATTTTAGAATATATAGAAAATATTCATAGTATAATATTAAAAAAATATATACATGAGAAAAACTGGTCCCATGAGACTATTTATAAATATAAAGATTCATTCGCTATGATGTTATTAGAAATAATATCAACAGAAGATATAAGACTAACTATTATGAATATAAAAACGAATTATATTCATGAATAATATAATATACAAAAACGAATTATGAATATCTATATTTTAATGAATAATATAATATACAAAAACGAATTATGAATATCTATATTTTAATGAATAGCTATATTTTAATTTCCAAAAATTATATTAAAGTTTTTTGCTTTTACATTAACACATTTATGTATAAATAATGTTCCAATATGCGTATTGCATGTATTACATTTATTTTTTGTTTCATGAATTTTATCATAACAGTTATGCTTTATTGTTATGAATACATTTTCTAATTTATCAGAAACCCATATAATATCATATAATAATTTTATGTCTCTTTCTTTTTGAATATCTATACTATTTATATTAATATTTAATTCCACATTTAGTGTTATAATATCAATAAATCTTATAATATAAATATATGTATCTATTGAATAAGAATCCGTATTTTCTATAATTATTTTATTTATATTTTTTTGTATAACAGAAAAATATCCGACATATTCTAATAATAGTTTTTTAGAAAAATAATTGTAGAATAAATGATATATGAAATTTTCAATATCAACATATAATAATTTTTCCATTACATAAACATATTTATAAATATTATTTTCAAAATATTCTATATTTTTATAGTTTTCTAGGAAATATTCTATTTCTTCTTTCTTGAAATTATATTTTAATACTTCATCTATTAATCTTATTATCTTAAACTCCTCTTCTGGTAAAAATATGTCTCTTTGATGTAAATCTTTTATATAATTATTATAAAAATTAAAGTTAAAATATAGCTTTTCAGAAATAAATGAATTATACACCATTTTAAAAAAATATAAATTCAATTTTAATTACATCAAATCCTGCATTGCTCTTTTATATGCATCATCAGAAATAAGGTTATCCTTAGCCTTTAATCTTCTATCTCTACTATATAAGAATAAGCTTGGGATTAGCTCTAATATAATACGCCATCCACTAGAGATATTATGACTTTGAACAATACCACTGACAAAATTACTTGTATCATATCTCATTCTTCTAAGTTTAACCTTTACAGTATCGGAATATCCCGTTAAATCTATTTTATTTCCAAAGAATTCTCTATCTCCATTAAATATGGTTTCTAATCCATACGCAAAAGCTAGAATTCCTTCTTCGAAGAAATCACAATATCTTAATCTATCATTCTTAATCTGTAATATTTTAAGAACATTTTTAATTTCTTTTTTAGATGAATTAATCCCAACATCTGGAACTTTAGATAATTCTATTCCTTCATTAGATAAATTTGTTTTTAATAAATCAATTTGCTCTAGCATTCTTGCCATTTCGTCTTCTTCATCTGCTGCAATAACAAAGTCCGCATCGTCATTATTAGTATCAATATTATTCAATACGCTATTAATATGTGTTTGTTTTTTCTCTTCAACTGTCATTCTTGCAATTTGTTTATCCATAGTCCAATTTGGCACAGCTTCTTTTCTAGGATAATACTTTTCATCGTCATCTAAATTTATTTTAAATGATTTTTTGGAACTTGTGTCGCTTTTTAGACTTATGGTATCTAAATCTAGTTTTGTATACATAGAATTGCTTGCACTTGGTAAATTAAATTTCTTTCCTATATCTTCTAAGTCTTTTGTATATTCTTTTGCATAATCAATATTAGGTTGTTCTCTTTTCTTCATTCCAAACCCCTGAGTAATACTTGCTTCAATCTCATCTAAATCTATCATTTCTTCTTCATTATCATCTGATAATAAGCCTGCCATTCCTGTAACATTCTTAGGATTATTTATGCTTAACATATTTATATAATATTACCTAATTTTAATTTATATTTAAATCACATAATTTTATATATAAAAAAATCTAATAGATGATTATCTTTAGTTTTGATTGCGCTCTTAAAAATTTTGGGGTTTGTTGTATAGATGTTAATATAAACTGGAAAGATGAAATTCTTACTATTAAAAATGAAATATTTTCAATATCAAAAAGTTCATCAGAAGATAAATTAGAAATGATAAAACAAAAACTCTTACAAGTAAAAACTATATTAGATAATGTTTTCAAGATAATATTTATTAATAAAGTAGATGTAAGCGTAGTAGATAAATGCATTGGTGTTAAAACATTATTAAAAGATTTAGAAAAAATAGCAAAACCAGATATAGTTTTGATTGAGAATCAATGGGCAGTCAATGATAAAGCAAAGGCAGTTGCTCATTTTATAGAAATGTTTTATGCAGATACAGATTCAAATTCTGTTATTTATTCTATTCCTTTTAATAATGAAACACATATTCCAGAAAAAAAGACTATAATAAAAACTGTTCAACCTTCTCTCAAAAATTGTTTTGATATGGATAAATCATATAAAAAAGAAGGATTTAAAAAAATGTCTAGTTATAGAGCTAATAAAAAACATTCCGTAGTTAATTTTAATTATTATTGTGATTTATTCAAGTGTGAAGTTAAAATTAAAAAAAAAGATGATATTGCTGATGCATTTATGATGTTTTATGGATATTATAATTGTTTAATGGATGTATAGATTTATTTTTATAGATAGTTATTTTTTATAAATAAAAATAACTCAACTCTAAAAATAACTATTTTTATTTATAAAAATATCTCTATAAATAGAAATATCTATATTTAATATAAATGTCTATTAAAGCATCCAAGTTAAAAAGTAACGAATCACAAAAAGTATCATTGAATAAAGAAATTAATGCTATATTAGGTCATATAGATGATTCATTAAAAGTAGCATATGAACAAGGAAAACATAATATAAGTTTAACCATTCCAATTACATTCTCTATTCCTTATATGTTAAATAAAGATGCACAGAGGCATATTTATCACGGAATATTAAAAAGTTTAATAGATAGAGAATTTACCCCATCTTTAGAATTACAAGATAATGCATCTGTATTACATATTACATGGTTATCAGAAGATGAAGAAAAAGATATAGAAATACAAAATTCACTAATAGCAAAATATAGTAAAAAAATGTAAAATTGATTTTTAAAATAAGATATATAAGGTATATAAAAATGTCTAGTTTTACATGTGAAAATTGTGGAAAGGAGTTTTCTAAAAAATCATATAATTCTCATATGAGAAGAAAAACTCCATGTTCTATTATTAAAAAACTAAGTGTTCTTGATATTAAAATAAATAATATATCACCTCTAAGATATCCGGGTGGTAAAACAAGAGCATGTAACAAATTAGATATTATTTTAAAAGAAAATTTTGATATTAAGAATTTCGATAATATAATTTCTCCTTTCTTTGGTGGAGGTTCATTTGAATTCTATATTCAAAATAATTATAATTTGAATATCATAGCAAATGATAAATTCACTCCTTTATATAATTTTTGGATAAATTGTAAAAATAATAATGATGTTTTATGTGAAAAATTAATAAATATAATTAACACTATAGATAAATCTAAATTCATGAATATGAGAGGAAAAATTATGGAAGAAAGTGATTCATTATTACAGGGTTTTATGTATTTTATTATTAATAGATGTTCATTTAGTGGTGCTACACTTTCTGGCGGGTTTTCTTTAGAAGCATCTAAAAAGAGATTTACAATATCATCGATAGATAGAATAAAAAATTTAAATCTAGAAAAATTTAATATTTATAATCTTGATTTTAAAGAATTTTTAGATAATAACGAAGATAAAAGAAATCTTATATTCTTAGACCCTCCATATTATTTAGAAAACAATTCAAAACTATATGGAAATAATGGAGATATGCATGAAAATTTTGACCATGGAAAATTATTCAATTATATATCCAAAAAAGAAAATTGGATTATGACATATAATAACTGTGAATACATAAAAAATTTATATAAAGATTATAAAATAATTGATATTAACTGGAGTTATGGAATGAATAAAACAAAAGATTCGTCTGAAATTGTTATTGTTGGTTAAATTGTTATTGTTGGTTAAATAATAAATTAAATGGTAACTTATCTTTATTATCTAATGAATATTTAGAAGGGTTTAGTTTTTTTATGTTTTTTGGTTGGCAAGCAACGGTTACTGATAAATTACAAAATCCTTTAATATTTATTTTTTTATGTATTTTAATACGTATTCTTAGTTGTTGTTCTATTTCAAAAAATGGAACATTAAATTCACATATATCATCTCCTAAATGATATAATCCATAACCATCGCTAATTTGTATATATTTACATTTTTTAGCACTATATAATCTAGAAATAGTATCTGATGGTATATCTATATATACATCATTCCAATTATTTTTTTCTTCTATCCAATCATCATATGTAAATTCTTTTTTAAGAAAAGGTGGTATATTACCATTATATAAATTTATATTATTTATTAATTCTGTAAATATAATAGAACATTGTGATGGGTTTTTACTTTTTTTTGATGTTTCCCAAGTATTGGTTTTATCATTAAAATTAATAATGCATTGCATCCAATCTGGAGTTTTACTCTTTTTAATTTCAATTCCGATATCTTTTTCATTAATAAAATTACATTCTATATCATTTTTAGAAGAAGAACCTGCTAATTCATTTTCTTTTTGTGTATTGAATAATTTATTATTAATAAAACAGTTTTTTACTATATTATAAATACATTTTTCATAATTATTTCCATTTAATGAACATATAAATCCTTTTGGTTTTTTTAAAATTTCTATTTCTTCATTTTTCTCTACAATTATTTTATTTAAATTATGTATTTCTTTATTTTTCTTTTCAATAATAATATTAAGTATTTCTATATTAGTTTTTTCAATCTCATATAATTCTTTATAATTTATAGCATTAGTGTTTTCTTTTCCATCCATTTTTTATATATTTAGTTTTCACAAATCAATTTTTAAATAAAAAAAATTAATTATCTATATCATGATTATACTCAAATAAATCTTCATGGAATGCACATATTTCTGTCATAGCTCGTAGAATTTCTGTGTGCATATCATCCATTGATTTATGTTCAACTAATAAGCTGGATATTTCTTCATTAAATATAAAAATCTTTTCATATTCGCGTTGTAAATCACGGCATAAGTCATCAGATTGAACATCATATAGATACATATATTGTGCAAGTAATATTACAACAGCATGACATATAGTGTCTATACTTCTTTTCACGATGTTTTTATTATAAATTAGAGATATTCTAGATTCAATACCATCTATATTCATACGATTTATACCATTAGTCATATATAATAAACAAAATCTCGTAATAATTTTATCAGCTTCAATAAAATTACATTTATTTATAATATTTTTTGGTATAATAGAATAATCTATTTCATGTCTAAAAATCCCCGTTCGATTACATAGTATTCCTAGTTCATTATATGCTTGTGCCATTGTCATCCGCATATCCATATCTTGTTCCAAAAGTCCAAGAATTATTTTCTTATATGTTTTGATATATTTATAATTCTTCACTTCATCTAAGAATTTAGATATTATTTTTTTAAACTTGTATGAAAGGCATATTTTCTTATAATCGGGATCTATTTTTTTAATACCATCTTCAACGATAGTGTTAAATAATACAAATCCCATTTGCCAAGCATCCAGTTTCGTTATATTATATTCCGTAAGATTTTCTTCTTTATCTCGCAACTCAGGAGGAGCCATAACAGAATAAGCAAAACATTTACTATAATTTGATTTTGAATTATTATTACATGCAGTTGAAAAATCTATTACAATTCCTCTATTTTGATGCACCATTAAATTATTACGTTTTAAGTCTGTATGTGCAATTCCATTTGAATGAATACATTTCAATGTTCCAAAATAATCAGAAAATACTTGAATAAGTTCTCTTTCATCTGAAA
>Ga0114972_10000553_pt1 | contig 27895 bp, 20 predicted proteins | sample M_140807_EF_Meta_FD_87354 | JGI IMG/M metagenome (GOLD analysis project Ga0114972, IMG submission 87354) | Freshwater microbial communities from Lake Montjoie, Canada to study carbon cycling - M_140807_EF_MetaG | ecosystem: Environmental > Aquatic > Freshwater > Lake | place: Lake Montjoie...
CGAGGACGCGGCCAAGGTCATCCCAGCGCCCATTCTCCTGTGCGTGCGCGGCTGGGAGCAGCGCGACGAGCGGGCCGCAGAGCGGCGTCCACCTGAGGAACGAGTGCTTCATGTCGGCCAGGGCTCGAGCGCACTGAGCTTCGCCTCGACGGCCGAGAGCGTCGCTTCATCCGGTGTGGCATCGGCGAACAGGGCCGCTTCGACGGCCCGCATGAGCGGCGTCACGGTCGCCTCGGCATGGCCCGCGAGCCGCATCCGGTGCTCAATCTCGACGAGCGTCTCTCGGCCGAGGAGGGGTCGAGGGTCCGGACAGCGTGCGAGCCAGCTCTCGAGCGCGCGCTGAATGGCCGCGCGCAGTGGCATCAGGCGCACGGTCGCCTCGGTCGCGCGCTCCACGCGGCAGTGCGGTCGCGCGGTGACAAAGCCGCGCGCGCTGACCTCGAGGACGAGGCCCGGGCCCCGGAGAATGGCCGTGCCGTCCTCGCGCGTCCAAGTGACCTCGCCGCCCGGCTCGAGCCAGCGCACCGCTGCACGGACGGGCGCGCCCGAGACGGCGTCGAGCGTTGTGATGACGAGCGTCGCGGGTGCGCCCCCGGCGTTGGTCGAGCGCGCCGACATGACCTCGAAGTCGGGGCGAGGCGGGAGACGCGCTGACGCAGGCGGCGCCGCGGTTGTGGAGTCGCCGCGTCGCTTGGCCAAGGCGGTGAACAAGAGCGCGCCGAGCGAGCTGAGCGCGAGACCCGACGCAACCCAGCCGACGAGGCCGTCGACGGTGGCATCGTGTGGTGGGAGCGTGACCTGCATCGGGGCCGAGCGAACGACGGCCCAATCGTCCTCGCGCGCCGCGACCTCGACCTCGAGCGTTCGGGTGCCCGCGGCAATTCGACGCCGAGGGACTTCGATGGTCGCCCGTCCGCCCGCATCCGGTCGCGCGAGCGAAACGGCCTTTCCATCGACGAGGAGTCGCAGGTCGAGCGCGTCGGAGGGCGGTCCAGTGACCTCGGCTTCGATCACGAGCGGCGCCGACATCGGATCGTCCTGACTCGGGGTCTTCGCCACGCGGGCCTGCACGTCGGGCACGCGGACAGCCTCGAAAATACGTCGCTCGACCGCCTCGGTGCGCCGCGCGTCTCCTGCAACGCGCGCGGTCAGCGTGTGGCGCCCTGGAGCGACACGCGCGACAGAGAAGCCTGCGACGCCATCGTCGCGGGTGCGTTCGACCGTGGGCGGCGCATCGTCGAGAGACAGCGCCACCTCCGCCCCAGCGATCGGGGCGCCGCGCGCGTCTTGCAATCGGACCACGAAGGGCGGCGGCGCGTCTGCATTGAGCTGCGGCGGGACTTCGAGAGAGAGAGACGCCTCTACCTGCCCGAGGCGAACGCGGGCCTCGGCGCGGGCGCCCTCGACGAGCGCGCTCCCCGAGTATTCGAGGACGACGCGCGCGTCGCCGGCGGCGTCGCTCTCGAGGCGCGCCGTGACTCGCCCGTCGCTCTCGGAGACCGCGGAGACCTGGGTCCCCGCGCCGTCGGGCTCACGGGTCGTCAGCAGCTTCACACCGACGGGCACGCCCGCGAGCGGCTGGCCAGCATCGTCTCGCAGGGTCGCGGACACCTCTGCCCCCGCCTCAAGGCTCGCGGCCTGAACATCTGACCAAGCCGCGCGTCCCCGGACAACCAGCTCAGCCGCGAAGACGCTATCGCCTTGCGCGTTCGTCTTCACCGGGTACATCGCCCCGAGCGAGGCCAACACGAGGAGGGCGAGGGGTTTCCAGCGCAACATCCGCGTCAGCCTAACAGAACACGCGACCGTGGTTGCAGCCTCTCCCGCGCGGTAGAGTGGTCTCATGCAGCGCTTGATCCTCGCGCGGTGGTGGATGGGATGGGCGGCGGCTTGGATCGCTCTGAGCGCGCTGGAGGCCGCCGCGATTGGCCCGCTCTCGCCCGTTCTCTCTTTCTGCATCACGTTCGTCGTCGTGTGCGCCGTCTTGGTCGGCGTGCACGGGCGCGCCGGCGCGCTGCCGCGAAGGTCACTCGGGCTCTTCGTCGCCCTTGGAGCCGCGGTGGCTGCGCCGTTTACGCTCAACGCCCTCGACGCATCGCCCTCGCTGGCAGCCTTCATGCGCGGAGGGCTCGCCTTGACAGCCTCGGCCTGGCTTGGGGCGGCCCTTGGGCGCGGTATGCAGTCCGCGGCGCACCTGTGGCCGCTCGTGATCGTGGCGCTCTCAGCGGACCTGTGGAGCGTCACGTCCCCGAGCGGCGTGACCGCGCAGCTTCTGACCGAATCGACCACAGAGACGCTTTCGCTCATGGCTCTGAACGCGCCCGCCGCAGGCCTTGGCCTCGTGCCCGTGCTCGGCTTAGGGGACGTCGTGTTCGTTGGCTTCCTGTCGGGCGCCTGCGCCGCCGTCGGCCTGCCGCTTCGGCGCGCCGGTTTCGGGATCGCCGCGGGGCTTGCGGCGTGTCTGGTCGCGCTCGTGGCGCTTCAGGTCCCGGTCCCTGCGCTCGTCTTCATCGGACCCCTGTGCGCCGTTGCGCTGGGGCGCGCCGTGCTCCCGAGGCCCGCGGACCTGGCCCTCGCTGCCGTGGTGGCCGCCTTGCCGTGGCTCGCTCAGTGTTGCCGAGTATCGGGGCCTCTGCGATAACGACGCGCCCGCCCTATGAAGCTCAAGCGACTCGATATTCACGGCTTCAAGTCGTTCTACCACCGAACGACGCTGGCCTTCGATGAGGGCATTACCGCCGTTGTCGGGCCCAATGGCTGCGGCAAGTCGAACATCGTGGACTCGCTCAAGTGGGTCATGGGCGAGCAGGGCGCGCGCGCGCTGCGCGGGGGCTCGATGGAGGACGTCATCTTCAACGGGACCGGACAGCGGGGCCCGATGGGGATGTGCGAGGTACGGCTGACCTACATCAACGACGGCAGCTCAGAGGTCCCCGCGCGTTGGAAGGACGTCGAGGAGATCGCGATCGAGCGCCGCATGGAGCGCTCCGGCGGGTCTGACTACTTCGTGAACAAGACCCGCGTCCGACTTCAGGACGTGCAGGAGCTCCTCGCGGGGACCGGCGTCGGCGGGGGGCGGGCCTACGCCATCATCGAGCAGGGACAGATCGGACGCATCGTGTCCGCGCGCCCCGAGGAGCGGCGGATTCTGATCGAGGAGGCCGCGGGCATCACGCGCTACCGCCAGCGCAAGAAGCTCGCCGAGCGCAAGATGGAGGAGACGCGCGCAAACCTGGAGCGCCTCGCCGACATCACGGGGGAGATCGACCAGCAGCTCAAGAATCTGCGTCGCGCCGCGAAGAAGGCCGAGCGCTACAAGGAGTACCGCGCGGAGGCCCGCCAGCTCTCCCTGAAGGCGGCGGTCTTCGAGTACCGGCAGCTTGAGGCCCAGCGCGATGCGGACGAGCATCGCGTGACGCGCTCTGTCGAGGCGGAGCAGGACGCGATCACGCGCCTCGAGGCTGCAGACGCGCAGCGGGCCGCGGACAAGCTCGCCGAGCAGTCAGCAGAGGCCCACGCGCGGGCGCTCGCGGCTCAGCTCGCCTCCGCCGAGGGCGATGTTCGCCTCGCGGAGGGGGAGCGTGACCTCGCGGCGCGCGAGGCGAAGCACGCCGCCGAGCGCTTGGATCACGCCAAGCAGGAGCGCGTGCGTGCGGCCGAGCGCATCGCGAAGCTTGAAGAAGAGCGCGTCGGCGCCAGCGCGCGGGTGAACGACCTTGAGGCGGAGCAGGTCGACGAGGGCGCCGACCTAGAGCGGCTCGATGAGGTGCTCCGCGCCTCGCAAGCCGCCCTCGCGCAGGCGCGGAGCGTCGCCGAGGCTGCGCGGCGGGCGGCGGCGGACGAGGCGCAGGTCATCGTGCGCGCGCGGACCGCTCGTGAGGCCGCGTCGAGGCGTGAGCGAGACCTGCGCGCGCGGACGGCGACGTCGCAGGCGACGCTCGAGCACCTTGAGGCCCAGCGCGAAGCCCTGGTGCACGGGCGCATGGAGGCGGCGCGTCGCCTCGCCGAGGCAGAAGACGAGGCGCTCGAGGCGCGCGCGCGGCGCGAGGCCGCCGAGGCCGCGCGGTTGGAGCACGAGCGCCTCGCACGAGCAGCCGAGGATGATGAGCGCGGCGCGCGTGAGCAGCTCGCAGGCACCCGCAGCCGGCTGCGGAGCCTCGAAGAGCTGGAGTCGCGCCGAGAGGGCGTGGCCGAAGGTCCCCGCTCGGTCCTCGCGCGCGGCGCGGAGGCCGGGGTCGTAGGGCTGGTCACGGAGAGCCTGTCACCCCCCGCGCACCTCGAGAAGGCCGTTGCGGCGGCGCTCGGCGACCGGTTGCAGGCGGTCGTTGTCACCGACATGGAGCGCGCGCTCGCGGCTGTAGAGCACCTTAAGTCGGCGGGGCGGGGGCGTGGTGTCTTCGTCTCGGCGTCCGAGGCCTCGGCTGCGCTGCCCGCTGCGCCTGTGGGCGAAGGCATCTTGGGCCCGCTGCGTAGCATACTGCAGGCGTCGGACGTCGCGGCGTTGCTCGTCGGCGACGCGCTCGTCGTTGAGACGCTGAAGGTCGCGGCGCAGGTCGCGCGGGCGAGGACTTGGCCCGGGACCATCGTAACGCTCGAGGGGGACCGGCTCGACGGCGGTGCGTTCGTGACAGGGGGTCACGGTGGTGCAGACGCTGCGCCTCTGAGTCGTCGCCGTGAGATTCGAGAGCTCGGGGCCGCGGCGGCGACCCTGGAGGCCGTCGCGTCGGCTGCAGGGGAGCGGGCGCGCGCCGCGCGCACTCAGGCGCAGGTCGAGCGCGTGGCCGCCGAGTCCGCTGGCCGCGAGGCGCAGGACGCGGAGGTCCGCCGAGCCGAGGCGCGCAAGGACCTTGCGCGTGACGAGGCGGAGCTCGAGCGCGTGCGGCGGAGTGGTCTTGAGCTGGCCGAGCAGGTCGCTGATCTTCGGGTGGAGATCGTCGACGCGGTGGAGCAGGTCGAGGCCGCCGACCGGCTCCTGGCGAGCGCGGACGCGCGGACGCTGGAGCGGCAAGCGGAGATCGACGCAGCGAGCCGCGAAGCGAGCGCACGAGAGGCGGAGCGTGACGCCGCGCTCGCAGCCCTCCACGACGCCCGCGCGGCCAAGGCGGCGCGTACGGAGCGCATGGCTGCAGCGCGTGACCGCGTCGTCCGGATCGACGCGCAGCTTCGGGAGATGCGTGACCGCACCGGTCGGATGGCGGACGAGATGGAGAGCGTCGACGAGCAGCTCGGCGCGCTGGCGCGGCGGCAACGTGACGTCACAGAGCGGCTCGAGGCGCTCAGGGCGTCTGCTGCCGAGCGGGCTGGGGCGCTGCATGACGCGCGTGCCGCGCACGAGGCGGTCCTCGCGCGGGTCGACGCCGCCGAACTCGCCTCGCAGGAGCGGCGCCGCGAGCGGGAGCGTGCGCGCGACGTGGTCGCGGATGCGCGGCTCGGTCTGCAAGAGCGGCTACTTCGGCTTGAGAACGTCGCCCATCGTGTCCAAGAGGTCCACAAGGTCGAGGTCGGCGAGGCCGCTCGAGAGCTTGAGGGGACCGACCCGCCGTCGCCCGAGGATAAGCAGCGGCTCGACGAGATCGAGGGCCTGATCGAGCGCATGGGCGAGGTCAACCTGGGGGCCATCGAGGAGTGCGTCGAGGTCGAGAAGCGGCATGAGTTTCTCGTCGCGCAGCAGCAGGACCTGAACGCGGCCCTCGAGGACTTGGAGAAGGCGATTGACCAGATCAACCGCACGAGTCGACAGCTCTTTCGAGAGACGTACGAGGCTGTCAATGCCCGCTTCCAGGCGCTCTTTCCGCGCTTGTTCCGGGGCGGGGAGGCTCATCTGGCGCTGGTCGACCCCGACGACCTGCTCGAGACGGGCATCGAGATGCTCGTTCAGCCGCCGGGCAAGAAGGTGGGGAACGTCGGCCTCCTGAGCGGCGGTGAGAAGGCGATGTGCGCCATCGCGCTCATCTTCGCGGTGTTCCAAGTCAAGCCCAGCCCGTTTTGCTTGCTGGACGAGGTCGACGCGCCGCTCGATGACGCGAACATCGGCCGCTTCAACGAGGTCGTTCGTGAGATGTCACGGACGAGCCAGATCGTCTTGATTACCCACAACAAGCGCACGATGGAGATCGGCGACGTGCTCTATGGCATCACCATGGAGGAGCCCGGCGTCAGCAAGCTCGTCAGCGTGCGGATGACCTGAGGAACCCACGACCATGCTCTCATACAAAGCGCTGCTCGACGCCGCCATGACGCAGGCGCCTGCGCCGGAACCCGCCGTCGCAGCGGCGGGGCTGGGGCCCGCGGACCTCGCGCTCTATGGTGTCGTGGCGCTGGCCCTCGTCGTAATCGTCTATCGCGCGGTGCGCCCCGCTAAGCCGAAGCCGGTCGATGCACCCCCACCGGTGGTCACGCCAGAGGTCAAACCGGCGCCCTCACGACCCCTCGAGTCAGCGCCTCCGTCTGTGGCCGAGGCCAAGCCCGCGCCTGTGCCTGCGCCTCAGCCCGTGGCTCCGCCCGCCGCGCGTCCTGTCGCAGAGCCTCAGCCTGCGCCGTCGCCCTTGCCCGTCGAGGCACCCGGGCTCACCCTGCGCGAAGGCCTTTCGCGCACGCACGAAGGCTTCGTTGCCCGCCTCGGCCAGCTCTTTGGCGGCGGCAAGCAGCTCGACGACGCCCTGCTCGGCGAGGTCGAGGAGGCGCTCTTCACCGCGGACATCGGCGTGAAGACGAGCCAGCGGCTCGTGGCGCAGGTGCACGACGCGCTCTCCAAGCACGCGCTGCGCGACCCCGCGAAGGTCTGGGATGGCCTGAAGACGCAAATGCGCGCGCTCCTGCAAGTCGAGGCGAAGCCCATCGCTTGGGAGGCGCACTCGCCGCTCGTCATCATGGTCGTGGGCGTGAACGGCTCAGGCAAGACAACGACGATCGGAAAGCTCGCGCACCAGTTCGCGAGTCAGGGTCGCAAGGTTGTGGTCGCGGCGGGCGACACGTTCCGCGCCGCGGCGGTCGAGCAACTCGCCGTTTGGGCGGACCGCGCGCAGGTGCCGGTCATTCGCGGCAAAGAAGGTCAAGACCCCTCGAGCGTCATCTTCGAGGCGTGCAAGGTGGCGGCCGAAGGGGGCTACGACGTCTGCATTTGCGACACCGCGGGGCGCCTGCAAGCCAAGAAGGAGCTGATGGACGAGCTCGCCAAGGTCCATCGGAGCATCGGCAAGGCTGTCCCTGGCGCGCCGCACGAGGTCTGGTTGGTGCTCGACGCCACCAATGGTCAGAACGCCATCTCGCAGGCTCGCGAGTTCACGCAGGCCGTGGCCGTGAGCGGCCTCGTCCTCACGAAGCTCGACGGCACGGCGAAGGGCGGCGTCGTGATCGGAATCTGCGACGAGATGCGGCTACCGGTGCGCTACATCGGCGTCGGCGAGAAGGTCGGAGACCTGCGGCCCTTCGACGCCGCGGCCTTCGCGGACGCCCTCTTGGGAGACTGACTTTTGCTTGTAGCCCCTGAGTGTGCGTGCTAATGAGCACCGGGAATCAGCGGTAGAGACTGTCGGGGGCCATGAAGCGTCGCGTCATCCTAACGACCACGGTTCTGCTCGGTCTGCTCGGCTGGGCAACGTCGGCCTCAGCGCAGGACGACATGACTTTCTCTGCCGAGGAGATGACCTCGCCCGACCAATCAGGCGAGGGCGCCGGCGCTGAAACGGACGCCTCGGACGGCGGCGATATGAGCTTCGATGTCATCGACACCGAGGCCGAAGCCGCAAAAGCCTCTCGCGACAAGGCCGCTGAAAACGACCTGATCCGAGTCATTCAGCGGCGGCCGTTCTTGCAGGCTCAGCGCGCCGAGTTCGCGCCCATGATCGGCACGAACATCAACGACCCGCTGGTGAACCTGTTCATCGCGGGTGGCAGCCTGAACTACTACATTAGCGAGTACCTCGCCGTGGGTGTCCACGGGATGTTCTCGCTCGGCAGCGACACGGACCTGTTCGACAAGCTCATCGACGACTACGAGCTCTATCCTCAGGTGTCGAAGCTGAAGTGGGTCGGCGAGCTGCAGTTCCAGTACGACCCGGTCTACGGCAAGTTCACGCTGTTCGACACTTGGATTGTGCCCTGGGACATGTATGCGTTGCTCGGCGCTGGCTACACGAAGACGGAGCTCGATGGTCACGTCACGCTCGCCGCCGGTGTCGGTCAGCGCTTCTACATGAATCGCTGGTTCACCATGAACCTCGAGTTGCGGGACCACATCTACAACGAGACGTACCCCGGCGGCAGCGAGCTCGTGAACAACATCGTCTTCACGGCGGGCGTGGGCTTCTTCCTGCCGCCTGATTTCGAATACAAGACGCTGAAGTGAGGCGGCCGTGAACGGACACCAGACTCGCAAGGCGGTCCGCCTTTCGGCACTGCTGCTCGCGCTGCTCCCGAGCGCGGCTTGGTCGGCGGGCATCACCGGGCCGAAGAAGAGCGCGCTGGAGAAGCTTGAGGAGGGCGACGCTGTTCGTGAGCGCGTGATGCTCCGCGGTGGTCGGTTCTCGGTCGCGCCCGCCTTCGGCTTCACGCTCAACGACCCGTTCCAGCGCAACGTGATGTTCGGCGGCCAGCTCGGCTACCACATCACGGACAGCTTCGGGCTGGGCGCGACGGTGCTCGCCGGCGCTGCCCTCGACACCGGGCTCGCCGAGGAGATCAAATCGACGCGCGCCGAGAAGGCGAAGGGCGGCTTTTCGAATGTGTCGCTGCTCGGCTCTGTGGACGTGGAGTACGTGCCACTCTCGGGCAAGCTGGCGCTCTTCGGGCGTCAGGTGATGAACTACGACTTCCACGTGCTCGGCGGCGTCGGCGGTGCGAAGGTGAGCGGGGCGGGGGACCTCGACAGCTTTGCGATCGCGCCCGTTCTCGGGCTTGGGATGCGCACTTTCATCCTGCAGTGGCTCGACGTGAACGTGGAGCTGCGCGACTACTTGTACAGTGCGTCGGTGAACGCGGTGCGCGATACGGACGTCGAGAACAGCGCGGTCAAGGCGTCGAGTGACTTCTCGAACCACTTTGCGGTGACCATCGGGGTCGGGTTCTCGTTCCCCCAGGTGCCCGAGGTCGAGCGCTGACGCGAGGCGCGACGCGCCCCGGAATGGACAGCGCGCGGCATTCGGCGTACCACAGCGAAATGCGGTCACGTCTTGTCATCGCGTTTGGTGGGGGCAAGGGCGGCGTCGGCAAGAGCCTGACGTGCAGTGCCGTCGCGACTTCGATGGCGCGGCTCGGTGCGCGCGTGGTTGTGCTCGACGCCGACCTGGGCGCGGCCAACATGCACACGCTGCTCGGCGTCACGCATCCGGCGTCCACGCTCGATGACTTCTGGGCGGGGCGGGTCGCGCGGCTTGAGGACGCCTGCCTGCAGACGCCCGTCGATGGCTTGCGCCTTATCAGCGGCGCCGCGGCGATCCTGCGGGCGGCGAACCCGCGGCGACGCGAGCGCGAGCGCTTGGTACGCGCCTTCCTTGAGCTCGAAGCGGACGCACTGCTCATCGACCTGGGCGCCGGGACCGGGGACGGGACGCTCGACTTCTTCAACCTGGCGGGTGAAGGCCTCGTCGTCACGGGCACGGAGCCGACAGCGATTCAGAATGCGTACGCCTTCGTCAAGGCCGCGGTCTACCGGCGTTTGGACCGCTGCTTTCACGACGCGCCCGCGGCGCAGACGCTCGTCGCGCGGGCAGCAGCGGCGCGCGGTCCGGACCGGATCGAGTCGGTTGACCGCCTCATTCTAGCGCTTGAGGCCCTTGACCCCGTGCTGGGCGACCGCGCGGCGTCCCTGCTGGCGCGCGGAGATGTCCGTTTGGTCGTCAACCAAGCGGGACCGCGCGAGGCGCAGCGCGTCGTCGGCGCGATTGGGGTTGTCTGTCAGCGGTACTTGAGTCTCGACCTGCCGCTCGTCGCTCCGCTGCCCACGGACCCGGCGGTGGTGCGGGCCGTGCATCGCATGGCCCCGGTCATGTTTGAGGACCCACATGGTCCGTTCGCGCGCGCGGTGGACGCCCTCGCGGAGTCGCTTCTATCGCAAGGGCGCGCGATCGACATCGACGCGGTCATGTCCGCGTTCGCGGGTCAGGCCGAGGTCGCTGAGCCGGTCGCGACGCAGGACGCGAGCCCAGCCAACCTCGCAGAGGCGCTGGCGAAGGCCGGGTTCACGAGCGTGGTGGCGCAGCTCGCTGAGCCGCAGCCGAAGGTCACCGCTGAGCCGGAGGCAGGTGAGCCCGAGCCCGAAGTGGCTGAGGCCGAAGAGCCCGCAGTCGAAGAGGCCGAGGCCGAGGCCGAAGAGCCAGAGGCCGAGCCCGAAGAGCCAGAGGCCGAGGCCGAAGAGCCAGAGGCCGAGCCCGAAGCGCCCGCAGCCGAAGAGCCCGCAGCCGAAGAGCCCGCAGCGGACTCGGAGCCAGAGGTCGCAGCCGAGCCCGAGCCCGAAGCGGCCGAGGCAGAACCCGAAGAGCCCCCAGCCGAAGAATCCGCAGGCGAAGAGGCCGAGGCCGAAGAGCCAGAGCCCGAAGAGCTAGAGCCCGAAGAGCCCGCAGCCGAAGAGCCCGCAGCCGAAGGGCCCGAGCTCGAAGAGCCCGAGCTCGAAGAGCCCGCAGCCGAAGAGCCCGCAGCCGAAGAGCCCGCAGCCGAAGAGGCCGAGGTCGTCGCTGAGGCGGACTCTGAGCCCGAGGTCGCGGCTGAGCCCGAGGCCGAGGTCTTCGCCGCGGTGGACTCGGAGGCAGAGGTCGCGGCTGAAGCCGAGCCCGAAGAGCCCGCTGCCGGGGTGGCTGAGGCCGAGCCCGAAGAGCCCGAGGTCGAGGTCGACGCCGAGGCTGACGCCGAGCCAGAGGTCGCGGCTGAGCCCGAGGCCGAAGCGCCCGCATGGGGAGTCATCGACGCCCGCGAGCCTGAGGCGGGCCGAGACGCTGAGCCGTTTGAGGCGTGGTCCGCCTCAGACTTCGCCTCAGACAGCGCAGCCGCCGCGCCCGAAGGACCCCGCGAGGGCCCTGACGCGGAGGTGCACGCGGCCGCAGAGGCGGATGAAGTCGACGCCGACGCCGACGAAGACGATGAGGCCGACCCGACGGTCTTTGAGCCCGCGCTGGACTTCGCCCCCGCGCCGTTCGCGGCGATGTCCGAGACCGTTCGCTTCGACGGGCCGGAGGACCTCCCCGTCGGCCTCCTGCGCGCGGAGGCAGATGACGAGGACGGCGTTGACTTCAGCCTGGGCTTGGATGACGAGGACTGGCCGCTCGGCGGAACAGCCGAACCCGCTGCCGAGGACCCCATCGACGATTGGGTGGGGCAGGTCATGCGGTCGACCGCGGACGTCTACCTCGACCCCTTGGGCTTCGCGCTCGAGGCGGCACAGGCGGGTGAGAGCGCCGCCAAAGCCCTGGCCGGGGACGCCGAGCCGCCCCGCGAGGGCGACGAACGTCTCGGCGTCGTACCAGAGTCGGACGCCGCTGTGGGGTTCGATCCCGAGGTTGAGGTGCCCACTCTGAGCGGCGGACGCCGGCGGGCAGCGGTCACGGAGGACGTCCCGAGCGGGTCTGCGCAGTGGTCGGGCGGGGAGTCGGTCGACCCCGCAGCGAGCATCGACGACTTGGCGTTCTCGCCCGTCGCGTCGGCGCCCGGGGTGGATGAATCCGAATGGACCGGTTGGGGTGACTTGGCGCAGGAGATGGCCGCCCTCAGCGCAGCGGTGCCGCCGCCGTCGCCCGCGGCATCGGCGTCGCCCGTGGCATCACCGCAGCCAGCGCCCCCCGTTGCCAGCCGTCCCGTCGAGCGGCCGACCATTCGGCTGCCGCTGATGTCGGCTGGCTCGCTCGCTTTGCCCGGCCTCAGCTCGACGATCGCGGCCGCGCTCGTTCGGGAGTCTATCGCGCCGTCGGCAAAGGCCTCAGACGAGGAATGGGCGGCTGCGGAGACAGCCTATGACCCTTGGTCAGTCGCGTCGCCGGTCACCGCGGGGGCGAATGGGGCGCTCGCGCTCGAGGACGCCGTCGAGACGACCGACGGGTGGTTGTATGTCCGGACAGTCGACCTCGGGGCCGAGGCCGGTGCCGTTCGGGCGAGCGTGCTTCGGGAGGGCCGGCCCGTTCACTCCGAGGACTTTCCGTATGCCCATCAAGACAGAGGCGCCCACGGCGCCCTGTCTCGAGGCGCAGACCTCCTTGGGCGCGCGCACACCGAGGTGCTCCAGCGTCTCCGTGGCGGCGGGTTGAGCGTCGGCGGAGCGGGGTCAGGGGTCCGCCCATGACAAGGCCGACGGTCTATGTTCTGGGGGACAGCGCCACGCTCTCCCGCTGGTGCGACGCGCTGGAGAGCGCGGGCGTGGGCATCGTCCGCGTCGAAGCCGCGACGTCCGAGCTCGTCCAGCAGACCTACGACGCGCGCGGGGCGGTGCTCCTTGATGCTGAAACGTCCATGGGTGCGCGCCTGCTGAGAGGCACGCACGCCGCGCTCGTCCCGCTTCTCGTGGCGGCCTCCGATGAGGTCGGGCTCCCGGATGGCGTCTTTCGTCTCCGCCCGGACCTCAGCGAGCCGGAGCTTGCGCACTACGTCGCCGAGGTCCTGCAGACGCGCCGTAATCTGCGGCGTCACCCCCGGGTGCCGGCCGCGCTGCGCATCGTCATCGGGGACGCGGTGACCGAGACGACCAACATCTCGCTCTACGGCGTGCGGACGGGCGTGCTGCCCCTTCGTACAGGTTGGCGGGGCCGCGTGTGCGTCGAGTTGGCGGATGGCGCCGTCGTGCACCTGAGCGGTCGCTTGGTTCATGAAGGCGACGACGCGCTCGCGCTCGCCGTCCGCCCCGTCGCAGACACAGACTTGGTGCTGTGGCTGCACGCGCTCCTCGAGCGCCTCGCTCGGAGCCCGCTGCACTCGGAGATAGACCCCTTCGGGCCGCTCTTCGCCGAGGACTGAGGGCAAAAAAAACGCCCCGGGGCGAAGCCACCGAGGCGCTCTCAGACCCGCCGAGGCGAGTCAGCTCACATGTCGTAGTCGCCCATGCCGCCGCCGTGGCTGTGGCCACCGCCGCCGCCCGCCTTCTTGGGCTCGGGCTTGTCGGCGATGAGGGCCTCGGTGGTGATCATGAGGGACGAGACAGACGCGGCGTTCTGCAGCGCGGTGCGCGTGACCTTGGTCGGGTCGATGATGCCCCAGCCGAGGAGGTCGCCGTACTGCTCCGTCGCGGCGTTGAAGCCGAACGAGACGGAGTCCGACTCCTTGACCTTCTGGATCACGATGCTGCCGTCGACGCCCGCGTTCTGCGCGATCATGCGGAGCGGTTCCTCGACCGCGCGCTTGATGATGTTCACGCCGAACTGCTGGTCGTGCTCAAGCTTCACGCCCTCGAGGGCCTTCGCGGCGCGGATCAGCGTCACGCCACCGCCCGGGACGATGCCCTCCTCGACGGCCGCGCGGGTCGCGTGCAGGGCGTCCTCGACGCGGGCCTTCTTCTCTTTCATCTCGGTCTCGGTGGCCGCGCCGACCTTGATGACGGCGACGCCACCGACGAGCTTCGCGAGGCGCTCCTGGAGCTTCTCACGGTCGTAGTCGCTCGTCGTGCCTTCCATCTGCTGGCGGATCTGCTTGACGCGACCCTGAATCTCGTCCGACTTGCCGTGGCCGTCCACGATCGTCGTGTTGTCCTTGTCGATCGAGATCTTGTTCGCGCGGCCGAGCATGCCGAGCGTCGCGTTCTCGAGCTTCGAGCCGGTGTCCTCGCTGATGAGCTCGCCGCCCGTGAGGATGGCGATGTCCTGCAGCATGGCCTTGCGGCGGTCGCCGAAGCCCGGCGCCTTGACGGCGGCGATCTTCAGCATGCCACGCAGCTTGTTGACCACGAGCGTCGCGAGCGCCTCACCGTCGACGTCCTCGGCGATGATCACGAGCGGCGTGCCCGACTGAGCGACCTTCTCCAGCACCGGGAGCAGGTCCTTCATGTTCGAGATCTTCTTCTCGTAGATGAGGATGTACGGGTTCTCGAGCTCCGCGACCATCCGCTCCGGGTCGGTCACGAAGTAGGGCGAGAGGTAGCCGCGGTCAAACTGCATGCCCTCGACCACGTCGAGCGTCGTCTCGAGGCCCTTGTTCTCCTCGACGGTGATGACGCCTTCCTTGCCGACCTTCTCCATCGCCTGCGCGATGATCTCGCCGATCGACTTGTCGCCGTTCGCCGAGATGGTGCCGACCTGCGCGATGTCCGTGTGGCTCTGCGTGGGCTTGGAGATCTTGTCGAGCTCCTTGCCGATGACGCTCACGGCGTGGTCGATGCCGCGCTTGATGTCCATCGGGTTCACGCCCGCGGTCACCAGTTTGGCGCCCTCGCGGAAGATCGCCTGCGCGAGCACGGTCGCGGTCGTCGTGCCGTCACCGGCGACGTCCGAGGTCTTGGAGGCGACCTCCTTGACCATCTGGGCGCCCATGTTCTCGAGCTTATTCTCGAGCTCGATCTCCTTGGCGACGGTGACGCCGTCCTTGGTAACCAGGGGCGAGCCGAAGCTCTTGTTGATGACCACGTTACGGCCCTTGGGGCCGAGGGTGACCTTGACCGCGTCCGCGAGGGCGTTCACGCCACGCAGGACCGAGGAACGGGCCGACTCCGAGAAAACGATGTCTTTGGCGCTCATGTGCTGGGCTCCTTCGGTGAGGTCTTTAGAGGATTACTGCTCGACGACCGCGAGGACTTCGTCCTCTCGGAGGATCAGGTGCTCGATCCCGTCGATCTTGATCTCAGTGCCGCTGTACTTGCCGAAGAGGATGCGGTCGCCGGCCTTGACCTCGAGCGAGCGCACCGCGCCGTCCTCGAGGACCTTGCCGTTGCCGACGGCCACGATCTCGCCCTCGACCGGCTTCTCCTTGGCCGTGTCGGGGATGATGAGACCGCTCTTGGTGGTGGTCTCCGCCTCAAGGCGCTTCACGATGATGCGGTCGTACAGAGGACGAATCTTCATAGTCCAACTCCTTCGACGATTGCGTCTGCGGGTCGATGGGGCGATGTGCCCCGAGCGCGACGGACTCTAAGCACCCCCCGTGGGGTGTCAAGCGGCGTCACACAAAAAAGTGGAGGGGCGTAATCCCTTGATCCGCAAGGCTCTGAGCGTGCTGGTCTGGCAGTCGCAGTGGGGGAGTGCCAGCGGCCGAGCGGTCAGAACTTGCGGTAGATGCCCACGACCTTGCCCATGATCATCGTCTCGCGAAAGTCGCGTTTGTGGACGTAGATGGGGGCCATCGCGGCGTTCGCCGGCTGGAACCGGATGCTGTCGCCCTCGGGGTAGTAGTACTTGCAGGTCGCCTCTTCGCCGATCATCACGATGACGATCTCGCCGCGCTCCGCGACCGGCGCCTTGCGGACGAAGACGTAGTCTCCGTCGAAGATCCCCGCCTCGATCATCGACTCACCGACAATGCGGAGCGCGAAGACTTCGCGATGCGGCCCGATGAGCAGGCGGTCGATCTTGACCGTATCCGCGCTGTCTTCGTTCGCCAGAATGGGTGCCCCTGCGGCCACGCGGCCGAGGAGACGGACCTCGACGAAGCCGTCGTCATCGAAATCGACGTCGTCGTTTTGCCCCACTGGGCGCAGCGCGCGGCTCTTGAGGTCGTCCCGCGTCAAGACCCCCTTGCGCTCGAGCGCCTTGAGGTGGTCATTCACGCCATTCGTGGAGCGGATCCCCATCTGCTTGCCAATCTCCCGGATCGTCGGCGGGTAGCCGCGCTCCTGAATGGACGCGTTGATGTACTCCAAGATCTCCTCCTGCCGGCGTGTTAGACCCTTCATGATTCGACCCCCGACGGATATTGGGACACTGAACTAAGTTTCATGTAGTCGGGGTCATTACTGAACACGAGTGCAGGCTGTCAATCCCCTATGAGCTCGACCGTGCCCCGCGTCCTTCTCGCCTCCGCCTCGCCCCGCCGGCGCGCGCTCTTGAGCGCGGCCGGCTTCGACGTGACCGTCCGCGCCGCCCACGTGAACGAGGACCAGCGGGCGGGCGAGTCGGCGGTCGAGTACGCGGCGCGCGTGTCACTCGACAAGGCGACCGTCGGGGTGCGCGCGCGGGGTGAAGGGGAGCCCGAGTGGGCGCTCGGGAGCGACACAGTCGTCGCGCTCGCGGGCGACGTGCTCGGCAAGCCGGCGACCGCGGCCGAGGCGGTCGCTACCCTCGAGCAGCTCTCCGGTCAAACGCACGCGGTGCACACGGCCGTCGCGCTCTGCGGTCCGCGCGGCGAGGCGCACGTCGAGGTCCACACCACCTTCGTCCGTTTTCGGCGCCTCGACGCCGAAGAGGTCCGCGCGTACGTGGCGACCGGTGACGCGTTCGACAAGGCGGGCGCGTACGGTATTCAAGGCGGGGCGGGGGCGTTCGTCGAGGCCGTCGATGGGCCCTATGACGGCGTGGTCGGCTTACCTGTGGCGCAAGTGCACGCCCTCGGCGTAAGCGTAGGTGCTTGGGCCGGCGAGCCGGAGATGACGACCCGGCTGCGCGCGCTTCGAGGCCGTGTGGCGGCCGCGTGCCAAGCGGTCAGCCGTCCGCCCTCCGCCGTCACCCTCGTCGGTGTGTCGAAGCGGCATGCGCCTGAGCGCCTCCGCGAGGCCGTAGCACTCGGAGTCCATGACCTGGGCGAGAACTACGTTCAGGAGTGGCGCGACAAGGCGACGGCCTTGGCAGAGGACGACGTGCGGTGGCACTTCGTCGGTCGGCTCCAGAGCAACAAGGCAAAGCTGGTCGCCGGGCAGGTCTCATTGGTTCACGCGGTCGACAGCCTGAGCACGGCGCAGGCCCTGGCGCGAGCAGTCGAACGCGCACCGGGCGCCGCACCTCAGCAGGTCTTGGTGCAGGTCAGCCTCGCGGGCGAGGCGCAGAAGGGCGGCGTGACCGCAGACGCGCTCCCGGAGTTGCTCGACACGCTCGACACGCTGGGCTCGCTCCAGGTCGAAGGCCTGATGACGATGCCACCCGAGGGCACGCTGTGCGGGGCCCGCGCCGTCTTTCAGCGACTCCATGCGCTCCGAGGCGCTGTCGCCCGACCAGGGCGCCCGCTGCCCGTCCTCTCGATGGGCATGTCAGACGACTTCGACCAAGCGATCGCTGAAGGCGCGACCCACGTCCGAGTGGGCACGGCGCTGTTTGGACGCCGCCCCGCCTGAACTTCGGGCGCGCTCGAGAGTCTGATAGCCTCGCGAAGGTCAACAGGGAGGCGGGCATGGAGCCGATCGGGGACGTGGGGTTCTTGGGGTGCGGCCGAATGGGGCGCGCGCTCCTCGAGGGCTGGTTGAGCGCGGGCCTCGTCGAACGTGACCGTGTCATGGTCGCTGCCCGTGAGAGCGCGCAGGCCACGGCCGATGCCTTTGGCGTGCGTGCCGGAACGGTCTTCGAGGTCGCGGCGCGCTCGGACGTGCTTGTGCTGGCGGTCAAACCTGCACAGGCGGCCCGGATGCTCTCCTCGCTGCGGTTCGAGCTTGGCCAACTGGTCGTCTCGGTCGTCGCCGGCGTCCCGCGCGCGGCGTTGCCGGTCTCGCCCGCGCGCCTCGTGCGCTCCATGCCGAACGTGGCTTGCCGGGTGGGGCAGGGGACCACTGCGATCCTCGCGACCGCAGAAGACGACCCCGAGGACATCGCCCGCATCAGCCGACTCTTCGAGGCAGTTGGGAGGGTGGTGCGGATTCCCGACGAGGCGATGTTTCACGGGGTCACAGCGCTGTCTGGGAGTGGGCCTGCCTATCTCTTCGCGGCAATGGAGGCCCTCGCAGACGGTGCGGTCGCCGCGGGCGTTCCGAGGGACCTTGCACGCGCTCTGGCGGTGCACACCTTTCGGAGCGCGACCGCACTGGCGGACGCTCCGGGGGCGGTGCCCAGCCTGCTGAAGGACGAGGTCGCCTCGCCCGGCGGGACGACTATCCGGGGCCTGCAGGTGCTGGAGTCGCGCGCCTTTCGGGGCGCGCTCCTCGACGCCGTGGTCGCGGCGGCCGAGCGGTCGCGTGAACTGGAGAAGCCGTGAAGCTCACCCCCATCGAGGTCGACCAGCAGCAGTTTCAGCGCGTCTTCCGGGGCTGTGACCCGGACGAGGTGCATCGGTTCCTCGATCTGGTTTCGCGCGAGCTCGAGGAGCTGATTCGAGAGAACGCGGGGCTCAAGGAAGAGCTGAAGCGACGTGACGCCCAGATCGTCGAGTTTCGTGCCCACGAGGCTCAGCTCCGCGACGCGCTCGTCTCTGCGGGGCGGATGTCGGATGAGATGCGGGCGTCCGCGCGGAAGGAAGCCGAGGTTGTGGTTGCAGAGGCGGACATTCGCGCCGCTCGCATCGAGGCCGACGCCCGTGAGCGGAGCGCGCAGCTCGCCGCCGAGGTGCACGCGCTCAAGCACCAAAAGGTCCGCCTCTTGGGCGAGGTTCGCGGCATCCTCGCGAGTCACGCACGCCTGCTCGACGCGCACGAGGCGCTCGACGGGGAAGATGCGTGACGACGAGCGTTCACGCCGCCGTGTCCGCCGGCCGAGACGGGGCCAGGCTCCGTGTACGCCTGCAGCCACGCGCACGTCGAGAGGGCGTCGTGGGGGTCAGTGAGCAGGCGGTTCGCCTCGCGGTGCACGCGCCACCTGTCGAGGGGGCCGCGAACGAAGCGCTGACGCGCCTGCTGGCGACGCTCGTGGGGTTGCCGCGCGGGCAGGTGAGCGTTGTCCTTGGGGCGTCGTCGCGCGACAAGGTCGTCGAGTTCGCTGGCCTGACGACAGATCGCCTCAGCGCGCGCGTTGCGGCATGGCGAGACGCGGAGGCGTCGCAATGAGGTGCCGTGGGGGTCTCTGGGGGGCGCTGCTTGCCCTGTGGTGCGCGCTGTCCTTCGCGCTCACCGCACACGCCGAGAGCGCCGAATTCGAGCGCCTCGACACGGAGCACTACGCTGTGGAGTGGGCGCCGGGTCTGGCACCGAGCGCGCGACGAGTCGCTGAGACGCTTGAGCGCGAGCACACGCGCATCTATCGGGAGCTCGGCGCAGAGGCGGTCGGACAGACGCGTGTGACGTTGCTCGGGAACGAGCGTGACCTGCTCGAGACGGCGCGCGCTCGGCACCCCGGGAGCGCCCCGCCGGAGTGGGCGGCGGGGCTCGCTTACCCGGGAGTACGCGCGATCTATCTGCGCGCCGATGTGAGCGCGCAGGAATTGGAGACGACCGCTGTACACGAGCTCAGCCACGTGGCCATGGGCGACCTCGCGGGCGCGGGCGGGGTGCCGACGTGGTTCACCGAGGGCGTCGCCGTGAGGCAGTCAGAACCTTTCGCGGTCGACCGCGCGACGACGCTCACGCAGGCCGCGATGCTCGACCGGCTCCTGAGGCTCGACGCGCTTGAGCGCGGCTTTCCGGAGGGCGGGGCGCGCGCTGGGCTCGCTTATGCGCAGTCCGTTCACTTCGTGGGATGGCTCATCGAGACGCGGGGCGCGCAGCCGTTCAGCGCGCTCATGCGCGCGCTCAGCCAGGCCCGCGGTGACCCCAGAGGCTTCGAGGGGTCGATCGAGCGGGTCTACGGTGAGCCGCTGTCTGCGCTCGAGCGCCGCTGGCGAGACGCGCTCTCGTTCTGGTGGGGCTGGATGCCCATCGTCGTGCTCTCGAGCGGCGCTTGGGTCGGCGCGGCCGCGCTCCTGGTCTACGCGTGGCGTCGACGCATACGCGAGCGTGTCGCCCGCCTGCGGGACATGGCCGGGCTTGAGGCCGTCGACTTGGCAGAGGACATCGAGATCGCCCACGACCTGCGTCCCCGTCGCGACCTGCTCGACCCGTATGGCGGGCGCCCGCCCTCGATTCACTGACGCCCCGCTTCGCGCTTGCGACCGCGCGGGGCCGCTGCTATCTGCGCCCCATGGCAGCCAAGATCGAGCCCACGGAAGCGCAAGAGACAGAGGTTGAGCGCGGCTGGTTCTCGCCAGACCTCGGTCAGCCCACCACAGGGGATGACCCCGCGGCGACGCAGAGCCCGGGTCAGGCCGCCCCTGGCATGTCCGAGGCCGAGTGGCAGCGCATCGTCGAAACGCTGCAGGTGCTTGAGCGCGAGCTGGGGCACGAGGTCGACCCGAAGCGCCGCGCGCAGCTCTGCTGGGAGGTTGGCCGCATCTACGAGGTCCGGCTCGGCGACGATCGACGCGCGGTGCAGGCCTACCAGCGCGCCCACAGAGCAGACCCTCACCACCTGCCGAGCCTGCGCGCTGGGCGCGCGATTTTTACGCGAGCCGCGCGCTGGTCCATGGTCCTCCGGCTCATCGATGCGGAGTTGAGGGCGGTCCCGAGCCCGGATGCGCGGGCGGGGCTCTTGGTCGAGAAGGGCGACGTCTACGCGCGACTCAATGAGCCGCTGAACGCCGCGACCTGCTTCGAGGTCGCGCTTGAGCTCGACCCCACGTGTCGGGCGGCGGCGCGCGCGCTCGTCCGCTGGGCATCGTCACGGGGCGAGCCTGCGCCGCTCGCCGATGCGCTCGAGCGGCTCGCGGGTCTATCCGCGACCGCGGTCATGCGGGCTCGCGCGCTCCTCGATGCGGCCTGTGTTCTTCAGGCGGTCGACCCTCGGTCTCCGCATGCGGTCGAGCTGCTGGAGCAGGCGCACGCTCTCGACCCGAAAGACGCGGAGATCGCGGGACGGCTCGCGCGCGCCTTTCAGCGAGCGGGCGATTGGGAGCGGCTCATCGAGCTCATGAGCGAGCAGCCGGGGCGACTCGAGCACGCGGCGGACCAAGCCGCGCGCCTGACGGAGACGGCCCGCCTACTCGCGGAGCGCGTCGGCGACCTCGGGCGCGCCGAGGCGTTTATCGAGCAAGCCCTCCGCATTGACCCATTCCTCGCGCCTGCGCTTGAGCTGGCTGCGTCGATCGCGGAGCGTCAAGGCCAGCCCGCTGCAGCCGTCGGCGCGTTGCAGCGCTTGACCGAGGTGACCGCGGACGTCGCGGTCCGCGTGCGGGTCCTGATGCAGATGGCGCAGCTCCAGCTCACGGTGCTCGCTGACGACGCAGGGGCCATCGTGTCGCTGGAGCGTGTCCTGGGCGTTGCGCCGACGTGGTGGCCGGCGCGCGAGCAGCTCGGCCGCGCGTTTACGCGCCGCGGCGCATGGGAAGACCTTGTGAAGCTCTACGAGCAAGAGGTTGAGCTCGCCGCGGACGACCCGCGGACGCGTGCTGATCGCTTGTATCGCCTCGGTGAGCTGCTCGAGGCGCGACTGAAGAACGACGCACGGGCGGAGACCTACTATCGAGCGGCGGTCCGCGTCGCCCCGGACGTGAGTCACTTCGTCGAGGCTTGGCTGCGCGTCCTCCGCCGGCTGGACCAGCCCGAGGGCCTCGCCGCTGCGCTGCGTTTCACTGCTCAGGCGGCCGACACCACCCTGGCAAAGGTGCGCCGGCTTGAGGCGCTCGCGCACGTGCTCGAGTCCGACTTGGGGCAGCTCGAGGCGGCCAAGGTCGCCTGGGCCGAGGTCGCTGCGCTCGACTCGGCCCACCGCGAGGCGCGGCACCACCTGCAGCGCCTCTGCGCAAAGCTGGGCGCGCATGCAGAGGTGCTGCGCTGGCTCGACGCGGAGCTGCCCGAGGCGACCGACCAGGCGCGTGTGCTCGCGTTGCTCGTGGCCTGCGCCGACGTGTGCGCCACGCACCTGGGTGACCGGGACGGCGCGCGCGCGTACTTGGAACGGGCCCTCGAGATCGATCCGCGCCACGTCCCTGCGTTGCGGGCGAGCGGGCGTCTCTACCACGCGATGGGGGCCTTCGCGCAGCTCGTGGAGATGACGCGTCGCGAGGCCGAGGTGGCGAGCTCACCCGAGGACGCTGCAGGTGTGTGGATGCGCGTCGGCACGCTGTGCAGGGACGAGCTGGCCGACTTCGACGCCGCCGCGAAGGCGTGGGAGCGCGCGGCCGCGCTGGCGCCGGAGCCGCTGCCCGCGATTCGCGCCCTGCAGGCGCTCTACGCGGACGTCGGGGACGTCGAGCACGAGGCGGAGATGCTCGCTGCCGAGGCAGAGCGGCTCACCGACCCGCGTGAGAAGGTCGCGCTGTGGTGTCGGCTGGGCGCGACGTGGCTCTATCGAGCGGAGGAGCCGGAGCACGCGATGGACGCGTGGCAGCAGGCTCTCTCGGTCGACCCTTGCGCCGAGGCGGCGCTCCAGCCGCTCCTGACACTGTACGAGGAGCGCGGCCGCGCGGATGACATGGCCGCGATGTGGCGGCGCTGCGCGGAGTCCGCCGCCGATGACGCGACCGCCGCGCGGGCGTGGGTCGAGTATGCGCGGGTGTGTGCGGACGCGCTCGGGTTGACCGTCGAAGCGGTCGATGCGTGCGAGCGCGCGCTGGTCGTCGCGGACGGGCGCGCCGCTGTTGCGCCGCTCATGCTCCTCGAGCGCCTCTACCGGCCACAGGAGGCGCCCGTTTCGCTGGCGCGCGTGCACTCGGCGCTGGCAGACCTCACGTATGACCCCATCGGGCAGCGCCTGCACCTTGAGGCAGCCGCCGAGCTCCTCGACGAGGCGGCGGACGCGCCCGACGCCGTCTTGCAGGCCTGGCGACGGGTCCTCGAAGTCGATCCGGCGCATACGAGGGCGCTCGCGCGCCTCGAGGAGCGCCTGCCGCCGGGGGAGGCGCGCCTGGAAGTCCATACGCGGCGCATCGCGGCATCTAAGGACGCACGAGAGGTCCTCGGCGCGCTGCTGGCCCGCGCGGAGCTGCTCCGAGCGCTGGGGCGTCCGAACGAGGCGGTCGATGACCTCGAGCGGGCCGTGGCCCTGGACGCCGGGTCCGTGTCCGCGACGCGCGCCCTGCGTGAGGCACTCACCGAGGCGGGGCGCGGCGATGAGGCGCTGCGCACCACGGAGCGCGAGGCGCGCGCGACGCGAGCGCCCGAGGCCGCAGCGGCGCTCTTCTTGACCGTGGCCAAGGTCCGCGAGGTCCGCCTCTCAGACGCCGCGGGCGCCTTCGACGCCGCGAAGTTCGCGCTCGAGCGTGAGCCGACGAACGACGAGGCCGCCGAGGCTGTGCAGCGTCTCGGTGACCGCCTGGGGCGCTTCGCCGAGGTCGCGCACGCGCTCGAGCAGCGGGCCATCGCCGCGCCCACTCGGGCCGTCGATACGCTGCTCGAGGTCTCCCGCATTTACGCGCAGCGCCTCTCAGCACCCGACTTGGCCGTGCGCGCGCTGAACCAAGCGCTCGCTTCGGGCGCGGGCGACCAGCGCGTTATCCTGCAGCGGCTGGCGGACCTATACGTCGAGTCCGAGGACTGGAACGAGGCGATCGTCATCTACCAGCGCCTGAGGGCGAGCGTGCAGGATGCCGATTTGCGACGCGCGATCGCATTTCGGCTCGCCTCGATCTTCGAGGACAAGCTCAGCGACCTCTCCCGCGCGCGAGACACGCTGCAGATGCTGCAGTCGGAGCGACCCACGGACGCCGACGTCCAGATTCGGCTCGCGCGCCTCGCGGAGTCGGCGGGTGACCTGGAGGCCGCGATCGAGCACTCGCGCGCGGCCGTCGCGCTCATGCCGGACGACGACCTCTCGACCGAGCTGCGCGTGCGGATAGGTCGCCTGCTGGAGCAGCGTGGGCGGATCGACGAAGCGGTCGAGGTCTATCGGCGCGTGCTCACGTCCGCGCCTGACCGGGCGGACGTCGCGCTGCGGGCGGCGGAGCTCTTGGGTCGGCGCGGCGACACCGACGCGGTCTTGGCCACCCTCGGGGCGACGCTCGACACGATGCGCGCGGGGGCGTCTCCGGACGCGGCGCGGCTACGTCGCCGGGCCGCGGAGCTCTTCGCGACGCACGATCCCGTGCGCGCGGTCCGTGAGCTCGAGGCGCTCGTCGCGGACGACCCCGATGACTCGGATGCGCGGCAAGCGCTCGTCGCCGCTTTCGTCGCCCGCGACGCCTTCGTGGAGGCGCTCCCTCACCTGAAGTGGCTCGTCGCCCGCGATCCCTTCACGGTCGACCGCGTTGGGCACCTGCGACGGGCGCTCTCGCGCGTCGGTGAGCACGAGCGCGCTGCGTGGGTCGCGACGTGGCTCGAAGCGCTCGAGGGCGCGGCCGCAGACGACCTCGAGGCCCTCTCTCGCCTGCCGGAGTACCCGCGCTTCCCCGCGACGATGCGCCTCGCGCCGGCGCGCGGGCAGGCGCTCGCCGAGCTGACCCGCGATTCGTTCGAGGGGCTCGTCGTGACGTGGGTGCGCGCGCTCCCGCGCGTCTTCGCGGCCCCGCCGACGTTGCCTTCGCGCGAGGAAGGCCTGCCGATCGTGGAGCAGCTCGCGCGACGATGTGGTGTCGCCTTGGGCGTCGACGACGTCCGTGTCCTCGTCGACCGAACATTGGGGGACGGCGTTCGCTACGCGGACGGCACGCCAGCGCTGCTCGTCTTCGGCACGGCCGCCGTCTCTTCGCTCACGCCGCAGGAGCAGGCCTTTCATGTGGTCCGCGGGCTCTGGCTCGGCGCGCGGCAGCTCGCTGTGGTCACGAGCTGGCCCGCGTCGACGCTCGAGACGATGCTCCGCACCGCGGCTGCGCTGCCGCGCCCCGGTTCACCGCCGCGCGTGCTCGACGAGCCGCTGCGGTCGCATGTCGCGCAGCTCGAGTCCTTGCTCGACAAGCGGGGTCGCGAGCTCGTGACCGATACCTTCGACGTGCTCGACCGTCACCTCGCGACCACCGACATTCCCGGCGCCGTCGACGGTTGGCTCTTCGCGGCGAGCCTTGAGGCGATGCGCATCGCGGGGCCCCGCGCGGCGTGGTCGGTCCTTGCGCGGACCATGTCCTCGCCCGTTCGCGCGCTCCCTGTGGCCGACCGCTGGCGCGCGACACCTGGCGCACGCGCACTCGCTCGCTGGATCGTCGAGACCCCGACGTTTGGGGTCGAGGGCGTGGCGTCTGCGTTCCCATGAGCGCGGCGCGGTGTGATAGGCTAGAGAGGTGAAGCTCGCATACGCCTCGAATGGCTTTACCTTGGTCTCTCTCCCCGACGCAGTCCGCGCCCTGTCGCGCCTCGGCTACGCAGGGGTCGAGCTTCTGGCCGACGCGCCACACTGGTCGCCCAAAGACGCCGCGAATGGGCGTGAGGACGCGGTGCTCGCCGCGTTGCGCGAGACTCGCATGGCGGTCAGCAATGTGAACGTGAACACGGCGGTCGGGCTCAGTCCGACCCCACCGCCGGACGGTACGTTCGAGCCGTCGCTGGGGCACTCCGACCCCGCTGTGCGAGCGCGACGGATTGAGTACACGCGCGCCGCCATGCGGTTTGCGGCGCGCACGGGTGCTCGCTGCGTGAGTGTGGCAAGCGGGCGCGTCGAGCGGGACGTGCCGCCCGAGGTCGGGCGTGAGCACCTCGCGGAGAGCTTGCGTACCCTGTGCATCGAGGCTGAAACGCTGGGGCTGCGCGTCGGCGTCGAGGCGGAGCCGGCGCTCCTGATCGAGCGCACGGACGAGCTCCTGTGGCTCTTCGACCGCGTCGGACACTCGGCGCTGGGCGCGAACCTCGACCTGGGGCACGCGCTGTGTGCGGGCGAGGACCCCGTGCGCGCGATCGAGCGTCTCGAGGGGCGCATTTGGAATGTGCACGTCGAGGACATTCGCGACCGGAAGCACTTCCACCGCGTCCCGGGCGAGGGCGACGTCGACTTCGTGTCGCTTTTTCGAGCGCTCCGCTCGACGGGCTACACCGGCTTTGTCACGGTGGAGCTCTATACGTGCGCGGACCGCGCCGAGGCCGCCGCGACGCGTTCGCTTGAGGTCTTGGGAGCGGCGATGCGCGAGGCGCGCGGCGCAGCCGCGGTGGATGGGAGTCAGGTCACTTGAAGCGCGTAGGGGTCTGGATCGTAGGCGCGAGCGGGAGTATCAGCGCGGTCACGCTCGCGGGACACGCCGCGATGGTGCGGGGCCTCGCGCAGCCGGATGGTCTCGTGACCGAGCGTGCCGACTTCGCAGAGGCGGGCTTCGCGCCGCTGTCGAGCCTCGTCTTTGGTGGGCACGAGGTGCGTCGCCGGTCGGTTGCCGCAGCGGCAGCCGAGATTCTGCCCGCCTGCGGTGTTCACGGGCTCGCGGAGCGCCTGCAAGACGCGCTCGAGGCGATCGACCGCGAAGTTCGGCCGGGGATTGCTCGCGGCGCCGGGCCCAGCATCGAGGCGGACGGCGCACGCGTGGTCACGACGGATTTCGAGGCCATCGAGGCCGTACGCCACGACCTGCGTGACTTCGCCACGCGCAACGACCTCTCGCACGTCGTCGTGGTCAACCTCGCGAGCACCGAGGCGTCGCGTGTGCCGCACGCCGCCTGGCAGCGGCTCGAAGACCTGGACGCCGCGCTCGCTCGAGGTGGGGACATCTTGCCGGCGAGCGCCCTGTACGCTTACGCGACGCTCGCGGAGGGCTTCGCCTACGTGAACTTCACGCCGAGCGTCGGCTCGCGGCTACCCGCGCTCTGCGAGCTCGCCATTCGGACAGGCGCGGTGCACACCGGCTCGGACGGCAAGACGGGCGAGACGCTGGTCAAATCAGTGCTCGGCGAGCTCTTTGCGCGGCGCAATCTCCGCGTGCTCTCGTGGTTCGGGCAGAACATCCTCGGGAATGAGGACGGGCGCGTGCTGAACGACCCGCTCCACAAGGCGTCGAAGATTCGGAGCAAGGACCAACTCCTGCCGAAGCTCCTGGGCTACGCGCCCGAGACCCATGTGGGCATCGACTACGTCCCCAGCTTGGGCGAGTGGAAGATCGCGTGGGACCACATCCACTTCGAGGGGTTCCTGGGCGGGCGCATGTCGATGCAGTTCACTTGGAACGGGTGTGACTCCCTGCTCGCTGCACCGCTCGTGCTCGACCTCGTTCGGCTCGTAGAGCTCGCGCACCGCCGCGGCGAGCGCGGCGTCTTCGCGGCGGCCGCGTCATTCTTCAAGGACCCCATGGGGACCGATGAGCAGCGGCTGGTCGCTCAGGACGAGGCGCTGCTTGCGTGGATCGCGCGCCGTTGATGGGGGTGGCGCGCGCGTGGCTTGAGCTCATTCGCCTGCCCGCGGTGTTCACCGCACCTGCGGATGTCCTCGCGGGGGCCGCGCTCACCGGCGCGCTCGCTTCGACGACGGATCCGGCGCTCACGGCGACGCGCCTCGGGGGGGCGGTCCTGGCCAGCGTCGCGGTCTATGCGGCGGGGATGGCCGCGAATGACTACTGTGACGCGCGGGTCGATGCGGCTGAGCGGCCGAATCGTCCCATCCCGTCGGGTCGGCTCACGCAAGCGCAGGTGCTGCGCTTCGTGGTCACGCTGCAGCTCCTCGCGGTGCTGGTCGCCGGGGTTGTCTCACTCGCGGCCGGCGCTGCGGCCCTCGGGACGATCGCGCTGACCTGGCTATATAACGGTTTAGTGAAGAATACGTGGGTGGGGCCGCTCTCGATGGGGGCGTGCCGCTATGGTAACGCCCTGATCGGCGCGTGCGCGGTCGCGTGGCCCGTGCCCCCACAAGCTTGGGGGGCGCCCCTGGCGACGCTGCTCTACGTCGCGGCCATCACCGGCGTGTCGCGGTTCGAGGTCGCGGGCGGGCGCGGCGGCGCCTATCGGACCGCGGTCGCGGGGCTGGTCGCGCTCAGCGGGATCGCCGCCCTCGTCGGCGCGCTCCACTACGCGCCGCTCTGGGCGACCCTCTTGGGCCTTGCGCCGACCGTCTGGCTGCTGCGCGCCGTTCGGCCTGCCTGGCCCGAGGCGAGCGGAGGCGCGGTCCGAGGCGTCGTGATGGCGGGTATCTTCGGCATTGCGCTCCTGAATGCGTCCCTGGCCGCTCAAGCGGGCCAAGCGCTCGTCGCCGCGGTCATCGTCGCGCTCGCGGTCAGCGGCCGCTTCGTGGGGCGTCGCTTCTACGCGACCTGAGCCCGCCGAACGCTCGGCTCA
>Ga0114972_10000554_pt1 | contig 27829 bp, 25 predicted proteins | sample M_140807_EF_Meta_FD_87354 | JGI IMG/M metagenome (GOLD analysis project Ga0114972, IMG submission 87354) | Freshwater microbial communities from Lake Montjoie, Canada to study carbon cycling - M_140807_EF_MetaG | ecosystem: Environmental > Aquatic > Freshwater > Lake | place: Lake Montjoie...
GGCCGCCACCAGCCCCTACCCGGCCGGCACGATTCACCTGCAGGCGCCCTTCTTCGCGGCCAGGGGCATCGATCTGGCGCCCTTCTTCGCCGGCACCCTCAACCTGGAGGCCTCCCGGGGCCACTGGCGCCTCCGCGATCCCGATGCCCGGGTCGAGGCCCTGGAATGGACCGATCGCCATCCTCCGGAGACCTTCTCCTTCTGGCATTGCCGCCTGCGCTTACCTGCCGTGCCGGCTGCGCCGGCAATCAACGATCCCACCGGCCTGGCCGCCCTGATCTATTACCCCCACCCCGAAACCAAACGGGCCCACCACCAGGCACCCAGCTGCCTGGAGCTGCTGGCCCCCTGGATCCCCGGCCTCCATCCCGGAATGGAGCTGGAGCTGGGCGTCGATCCGCGCCGCTGCCGGCTGATCGATCCGCTCAGGCTGCGGGCCCGGCTGCTGGAGTTCCTCAAGTTCCGCGTGCTGGCGGCCCAGGAGGAGTTCTTCGTGGCGTTCCGGGCGCCCCAACCAAGCGAGGTGTCGGCAAAGGACTCCACGCCTGTTCTCGATCCCGCACGCTTCCGCGCCTGGCTCGGCTCCCTCTGGCCCGAAGCCCTCGATCTCGACGACACCGACTTGCTGAGCACCCTCGAGCAGGCCCGTCGCCTTTATGTGAACTGAGCGGGTCGATCAGGGCTGTCCCGCCAACTGCTCGCAGGCGGGGGGGCGGCCCATCTGCTGCGCCGTTTCCACCGGCCTTCCGAACTGCCCCTGCAGCGCCTGGAGCTGCCGGTTGATGGCGCACTGGGCCTGCTGCCAGGCCAGCAGCTTGGCCGGATCGCTGGGTTCGGGCCCGAGGGCGTCGGCCTCCCTCAGCAGGGGCCGCAGCTGGTCGGCCCAGAGACCCTGCCGGTTGGGGCTGTTCTCCTTCGGTAGATCGCGGCTGAGGGCCGCCTGGTCCCAGGCGCTGCGGCGATCGGGCCGCAGCAGCAGCACGGCGCCCAATCCCAGCAGCAGGGCCAGGGCGGAGGTCAACAGCAGGGCAGCACGGTTCACGGCGCTAGGCGAAGGCTTCAGGTTCCAGCGGGAATCAACATCCAGCAGGCGGTGATCGCTAAGGCACTGAACGCCACCACCACCAGGGGCCAGCTGCTATCGAGATCCTCGAGGCGGTGCCGCAGGCTCTCGCGCTCCGGGCCCTCGGCAAGCATCTCCATGGCGGCATAGCGGCGTCCGATCCAGATCACGAGCACGAAGGCCACCAGGGTCACCACGTAGGCCACCACATACACCTGGTCGATAAAGGTGAGGAAGGGTAGGGCGGGAAGTTCATCGCGATACGACTGCTGCAGGAACACCAAGGTGAGCAGCACTGTGACCGGAATGCTGGCCCGCGCATCCTGCTCATCGGGCCGCACCTTGAACACCAACAGAACCATCGCCATCAAAACCAGCAGCGGCAGCAACAGTCGCCAGAAGGAGGCCCAGGACGAGGTGCCGAAGGACGTCTCAAACAAAACAAGGCTGTAATCATGTTCTTGGCCACCCCAGCCAAAGTTGCTGGCGTAGTGGTGGCGGTATTCGGCGATCGACCAGCCCTGGTTGATCCAGCCGATGATGTGGGCAAAGAGCCCCATACCGCTGTTGCGGATATCCGGCTCCAGCCGGAGCTGGCTATAGGAAAGCCCGCCGTCGACGTCATCGACCTCAAGTGCCAGAGGGAGGCTGACGCTCATGAATGGGTAATGGCGGAAGCTGGCCTTGTCGACGTAATAACGGCCTCGGAAGGTGAAGAGCTGGTAATAGCTCCCATCGGCGAGCCGTTCCGGCTTATCCCCCACCGGCTCCAGCTGAGGAGGAGCATCGGTGATCAGGGTATTGATCAGGCTGAAGCGCTCCGCGATCGTGGCGTTTTTTGTCTCCAGGTAGGTCTGTAGGGTCTGATCCCAGATCAGCCAGACATAACCGCTGGCGGCATAGCTGGGTGTGCCGAGTTCGAGCTCGGAGGTGGTGTTGGCGTAGATGCCAACCTTCACGTGCTTGGTGGCCGTCTCCAGTTCCTTCTGGTCGATTCTGGCTTCGTCATCGCTGAGCAGGGTGCCGCGGAGTGTGCTCCAGCGGCTTGGGGGCAGTTCGCGAGGGTCGATGTTGAGGGACCTGGCGGCGGTGGCCAGGCGCAGGTTGTCGCGACTGCGCACCTGCATGACATCAATCCGACTGATGGCCATCAAGGCCAAAATCATCGCTAGGATCAGGGCGATGATGGCCAATATGTTCCAGCGTTTCTGCTTCCTCACCGGCTGGTTTCCGAAGTTCAGATTGAGAGTAGGGGGACGTGCCGGCCTGGCACTGCTGCCGCTGATGATGGCGCCGCTGATGGCGGCCTCAACGCCAGATGCCCCACCCAAGCTGGCCACGCCCGGGGAGGGGCATGCCGATCTCGTGCTCGGCCAGTCGGCGCCGTTGAGCGGCCCCTCCGCCCGGCTTGGCCTCGACTACCGCGAGGGGGCTCTGGCCTGGTTCAACGAGGTCAACCGCCGCGGCGGCATCCATGGCCGCCGGCTGCGGCTTGTGAGTCTCGACGATCGCTACGAACCGCCGCTGACCCTGCGCAACACCCGCCGCCTGATCGGCGACGATCGTGCCCTCGTCCTGTTCGGCTTCGTGGGCACCCCCACGGTGAAGGCGATCTTGCCGTTGGTGGAGCAGACGGCGATCCCGCTGGTGGCGCCCCTCAGCGGCGCGCGGCTTCTGCGCCAACCGTTCCGGCCGATGGTGTTCAACCTTCGGGCCAGCTACCAGGCGGAGATCGACCGGATGGTGGATGACCTGTTGCGTGCCGGCCGGCACCGGATCGCCGTGCTCCACCAGGAGGATGCCTTTGGGGAGGATGGCCTGCGGGCCACCCGCAGCGCCCTGGCCCGGCACGGCCTCAAGCCAGTGGCGATCGCTGGAGTTCAGCGGAATTCCAAGGCCACCGACGCTGCGGCAAGCCAGCTGAACCGGGCCGATCCCAGCGCCGTGGTGATCATCAGTGCCTATCCGAGCTCGGCAGCCTTCAGTCGCAGTCTTCACCACCTTGGCAGTTCGGCCCAGCTGATGAATGTCTCCTTTGTTGGCACCGAAGCCCTGCAGGACGCCCTTCCCGGAGGACAGGCCAGCGGCATTGGCGTGACCCAGGTGGTGCCCTTCCCGTGGAATCGGGAGGTGCCGGTGGTGGCCGAGTACCAACGCCTGATGGGCAGGCAGCAGCGTCGTGCCCACTACGGCTTCACCAGCCTGGAGGGGTTCCTGGCGGCCCGATGGCTCACCGCCGCCCTGGAGAAAGCCGGCCCCGATCCAAGCCGCCAGAAGGTGGTGGCTGCTTTCCAGAGCATCCAAGATCTGGATCTGGGGGGCTTCAAGCTGCGGATCGGCCCGAACGATCACCAAGCCAGCGACTTTGTGGACCTGACCTTCCTGGGCGCCCAGCGCTGGGGCCCCTGATTTGTGCTGCGTTTCGCTAGCGAACTGATCCCCGCCCTGCTGGTCGGCCTGCTGCTGGGTCTGCGCTTCCCGCAGCTGCCCTCCCGGCTGGCCCCTTCACTGGTGCGCTGGGGGGTGCCGTTCAGCCTGGTGGGCCTGCTGCTGCGCTCGGGGATGGGGCGGGAACTGGTGGTGGCCGGGGTGATGGCGGCCCTGGTGAACGCGGCCGGTTTGCTGCTGTTGCTCGGATGGGTTCCGCTGCGGCGTTCCATCCCCCACGGTGGCCTGCAGCTGGGGGCGGTGGTGGGCAACACGGGCTACTTCGGCATTCCGGTGGCCGTAGCCCTGTTGCCACCGTCCTCACTGGGGTTCAGCATCAGCTACGACCTCGTGGGCACCCTGATCACCTGGAGCGTGGGCCCGCTGCTGGTGCAGGGGCTCGCCTTTGATGCGCGCCGCGCTGTTGCGGTGCTGTGGGGGAGTCCGGCCTGTAAGGGGTTGGCGATTGCCCTGCTGCTGCACCTCACCCCCTGGGGCAGCGAGCTCGGCCGATGGCTGTGGTGGCCCTCCCAGTTGCTGTTGCTCCTGGCCCTGAGTGTGGTGGGAATGCGGCTGGGGGTGAGCCTGGGCCAGGGGGTGCCGCTGGCGCGTGGGGAGGGGAGGACCCTGGGGTGCGCCTTGGGCTTCAAGCTCCTGGCCATGCCCCTGTTGATGCTTGCGCTCACCCGGCTGGTTCCGTTGCCGCTTGCCGTGCGGGACGCGCTGGTGTTGCAGGCGGCAGCCCCCACCGCGGTGTCGGCCCTGCTGCTGGCGGAGGCCGCCGGCCGCGATGCCGACCGCACCGCCCACTTGGTACTGGTCACCACTTTGCTGGCTTTGGTCACGGTGCCGCTGTGGTGGGGGCTGCTGGCCCAGCTGCCGGCGGGGTGATCGCTGGCGTGGAGCTGAGGGGGCTCCGGATGCTGCCGCGACGGTGACTCTCTGCTCAAGCCCAACCCGGTTCTGGCCCATCACAATGGGGCTCCCCAACGCCCCCGGGCTGAGGTCTGTTCCGTGTCCCGCGTCATGGGCTCCCCCCTCTCCCCGCGTTCGCCTGCGGTGCGCCGTCCGCGTCCGCTGCTGGGCAGGCTCGCCTTCGTGTGGCGGCCCCTGGCAGAGCGCCCAGAGCTACGCCCGATGCGGTGCCGGCTCGACCCTGGATGGCGGCGTTCAGGAGAGCGCCCAGGGCTGCGCTCGGTGAATGTTCGCTCTGGCCTGCGTTCTCTTGGGTTCCGCCAGGGCCCAGCCCTGCTGGCCCTGCTGCTGATCCTTCCCACCAGGGCCGCGGAACCTCCATTGCCCAGGCCCGCCCCAAGCGTTGGCACCCATGCCCTGATCCAGCTCGCCGGCCAGCCCCTTTCTGGCGGCCGCAGCCGGGGCACGGTGAGCCTGCCGCTTGAGCGGGCCGAGGGAGGCCACACCCCTGTGCTGGATTTTCAGGTTTCCGGCGCCCGGGCGGCAGCCGGCCCCCCCGCTGCTGCTTCCCGCCAGGCTGCCCGAATCCGCCTGCTGCTGGATACCGGCGCCACCTCCACCATGGTCACCCCGGAGTTGGCGGATCGTCTGGCCTTGGAGCGCCGCCCTCTGCCCCCGGGAGCCTTTGGATTGGCGGGAGGCGGTCAGGGCTGCGCCGATCTGAACCCCCAGCGCACCCGCCTTCCCGATCTGGAGCTCCGAAGCCCGGCAGCTCTTCCTGGATCGCCTGGTCTTTCCCTGGTGGGGGTGGAGGCCCTGGTGTTGCCGGTGCGCGCCCTGCCGGCGGGGGTGGATGGGGTGTTGGGGGTGCCGAGCCTGCGGTTGATGCCGATCCGGATTGACCCCTCCTTGGGGCACATCACGCTCGGCGCGGCGGCCCTCGACCAGCTCCCCTTCCTGCCCAATCCGTCCTCCAGCGCACCGCCTGCCGCTCCCTCCTTTGCCCCGCTCGATTCCCAGCCCACCTCAAGGTCCAGCTCTCCGTCCAGCTCAGCCACCAGCTCGGTTAACACCTCGGCGACCCCCCAGCTGCGGCTACCGCTGTGGTGGCACCGGGGCGTGCCGCTGCTGCACCTGAGCAGCCGTTCCGGCTTGGTGAAGGCTTTGGCCGATACCGGCGCCGAGGGGCTATTCCTCCGGCCAAGCCTGGCTGAGCGGCTCCAGCCGCTCGGTGGGGCCCAGCCGCTGCGGCTGGTGGGCTTCTGCGGCGAGCAACGGGTCGAGCGCCGCCGCTTTGACGGGCTTGGGCTGGGCCCTGGGCTCGGCGTTCCTTCCTCCGCACCTGGTTCGCCTTTGCCTGGAGACGCCCCCGCTGGTGTGGAGGGGATCGTGACCGAGAACCCGATCTTTGAGCAGCTGGGGGTCGAGGCAATCCTCGGTCAGGAGCTGCTGCACCGCCATCGCCAGCTCTGGCGCCTGGATCGCGCCTCCCCTGAGCTGCTGCTCTGGTGATCGCCAGTGGCAGGCCTGGCTGGCGGTGTCTCACCGCTGGCCATCGCTCCCCGCCGGGCCACCCACCAACAGAAGGCCCCCCGACCGCAAGGGCCAGGGGGCCAACTGGAGCTGCCGGGCAAGGGGGGGCGCTCAGGCCGACGCGGGGTGGTGCGGGCGTCGGTCTTTCTGTTTTATGCGCTTTGGACGGTGCGGATGCAGGCTTTGCAGAAAACGCCACATTGGAGCAGCTCCTGGGGGCTCAGCTGGCCTGGACCCGGAAGGGTGCCCACTGGGCGATCAATTGCTCGTAGCGCACCAGCTGATAGCGGGTGTGCTCATTGGGCTGAAGGCGGTAGCTGGCGCTCAGGTCCTTGAGCCGGAGCTCCATGGAGTTGAGCACGGGATGGTTGTCGTACACAGGGGAACCGCTTAGTCCTGAATCTTAAGGGAATCGGTAGGGGCGATGAGGCACTGGCCCTCCTCTGTTGTTGATTCCCTGTCCATCGCTGCTCCATCGCGCTCCCTGCCTGTCTGATCGCCACATCCCTCGGGCGGTGGCGATCGGAGTCCAACGTTCATGCCGAACGCGCCTGGCCCACCGGGATCGCCACAATGCGGGTCCACACGGCCGTTCCACGGTCCCTGCCTCCTTCTGATTCCATGGGCGAGTCAGCCCCCTTGCCCGCCGATCGGCTGGCCGTGCTCAACCAGCGCCGCGACCGCCCCGGATGGCTGCAGCTCGCCTTCCATCTGTCCCTGCTGCTGGTCGGCGGGCTGCTGTGGGCCCAAGCGCTGGGCCAGGGACCCCTAGCCGGCCCTTTGGTGCCGGCGCCCTTGGTGCTCCCGTTGGGGCTGCTTGGCCTGCTGCTGCTCGGTTGGGGCCTGGCCTTCGCCTTCTGCGCGATGCACGAGGCCGGCCACCGCACCGCCTTCGCCAGCCGCGCCCTCAACGACGCCGTGGCCTGGTGGGCCGGCGTGCTGAGTTTCTACAACGCCGATTTCTACCGGCGTTACCACCAGTGGCATCACCGCTACACCCATCTGGTGGGCCTGGATCCGGAGTTGGAGGACAGCCCTCCCACCACCCTGCTTGCCTATCTGCTGGAGCTCAGTGCCATTCCCTGGTGGATCGGGAAGGTCCGCGGTCACGTGGCGGGGTTGCGCGGCGATTTCAGCGCCCGTCCCTACATCCCCGCCGATGCCGTGCCTGCGGTGCGTCGTTCGCTGGGGCTGCAGTTCGCTGTGTATGGCTTGCTGCTGGTGGTTTCTCTGATCGGTGCCAACGGTTTTCTCTTCTGGTATTGGCTTCTGCCAATGGCGGTCGGGCAGCCCCTGCTGCGCTATGTGCTGCTGGCCGAGCACGGCGGCTGCCCCTTCGTGGCCGATGGCCTGCGCAACACCCGCACCACCCACACGCTGATGCCGCTGCGTCGCCTGATGTGGAACATGCCCTTCCACGCCGAGCACCACCTCTACCCCTCGCTGCCCTTCCATGCCCTGGCGGCTGCCCATCGGGATCTGGGGCCGAGCCTTTCGATGGTGGCCCCGGGCTACCTGGCGGTGCACCGCGGCTTCCTGGCCAACCTCCCTGCCCTGGCGATGCCGGCCCCCATGGCTGAAGGGGATTCCCCTGCTGTGCCGGGGTCTCTCCTGACCTGATGGCCAGTCCGGTCCGCCCTGCAGGTTGCGCCAATCCAGGCGAGGTGAGCCGGCCCCATGTTGGTCTGCCGATCAGCGCAATTCCTTGAGGGGATCCTGGCGATGACTCCCCCCAACGCCCGCCGATTCGAGCTCGGCCCCTTCCCCCTGGCCTGCGGTGACACCCTGCCGTCCGCCCAACTCGATTACCGCGTGTTCGGCGAGCTCAACGCCGATCGCTCCAACCTGGTGCTCTATCCCAGCTCCTACGGCGCCTGGCCGGAGGACATCGCCTGGGCGGTGGGGCCGATCCTGGATCTGGAGCGGCATTGCGTGGTGCTGGTGAGCCAGTTCGGCAACGGCCGCTCCACTAGCCCCAGCAATGGCGGGCCGCCGCTGGGCCAGGGCGGCTGGTCGCTCGACCACCGCGACAACCTGCGGGCCCAGGTCCGGTTGCTGGAGGAGGTGTTCGGTGTGGAGCGGCCCTCCCTGGTCTACGGCTGGTCGATGGGGGCCCAGCAGGCGTATCACTGGGCAGTGCTGGAGCCCCAGCGGCCCCAGCGGATCTGCTGTGTGTGCGGAACGGCCCGCACGACGCCCCACAACCGCCTGTTCCTGCTCAGCCTGCGCCAGGCCCTCACCGCTGATCCGGCCTGGAATGGGAGTGGTTTCGAGGCCGTGCCCGAGCAGGGGCTGCGCACCTTCGCCCTGATCTACGCCAGCTGGGCCGCCAGCCAGCGGTACTACCGCCGCGGCGCCCACCGGGAGCTGGGTTTCGAGGCGGTGGAGCACTACGTGGAGGCGGCCTGGCTGCCCGCCTACCGCCGCCATGACCCCTGCGATCTGATCGCCATGCTTGATGTGTGGCTGGCCAACGATGTGGCGGCGGCGGCCGCCACCGATCTGGCCGCCGCCCTGGGACGTATCCAGGCCGCCACCGCCGTGGTGGCCGGCCGCCACGACCTCTACTTCCCCCCTGCCGATTGCGCCCACGAGGCGGCCCTGATCCCGGAGGCGACCTTCCACGTGCTGGAGTCCGACCTTGGCCACCGAGCCGGTAACCCCCGTCAGGCCCCGGCGGAGCAGCTCCAGCTGCGGGCGGTGGTGGACGGGCTCCTGAGCCGCTGAACCCCAAATCCTCGGGCAGCTTCTCAGTTCCCGAACCCGAAGCCTTGGCGCTCGGCCCCATGCTCCGGGCTCACCCGGAGCCGCGTCTCGGCTGCTGCTCCCGGTTTCGACTGCGGAATTGCGATTTCGCCCATGCTGAACCGGCCGCCGCGCCGTTCGGACCTAGATCCCTTTCGGAACAGAGTGCCCACCACGGGATCGCCTTGTGCGTCACCCACCTCCGGCATCCCGAGCTCTGGGGCCATCAAGCCCTGGTCTCCAGGGTCCGACCTGCGGAGCATGCCCACCCGCAGCGGCCCCCGTCCGCCTCGATCGCGCCGGCCCAACCCCGGAGCGCCGCCGGGCGTCACCGGCCCCTCACCCTCAAGGACCTCCCTCCAGCAACCCCCCGATGACCGACCTGGCCCAAACCGTTGCCGACCGTGGCCTGCGCCATGTGCTCTTCTCCTTCACCGACCTGTTCGGCGTCCAGCGGGCCAAGCTGGTGCCGGCCTCGGCCGTGGCCAAGCTGGCGGCTGACGGAGCTGGCTTTGCGGGCTTCGCCGCCTGGTTGAATCTCACGCCGGCCGATCCCGATGTGCTGGCCCTGCCGGATCCAGGCAGCCTGATGGTGCTGCCCTGGCAGCGGGATGTGGCCTGGGTGGCCACCAACCTGGTGGTGGAGGGCACGCCGCTGGAGCAGGCACCGCGGCGGGTTCTCCAGCAGCAGCTGAAGCGGGCCGAGGCCCTCGGCTTCCAGTTCCGCAGCGGTGTGGAGGCGGAGTTTTTCCTGCTCGATCCCGAGCAGGGCGGTGTGGCCGACCGGTTCGATCGCCAGGCAAAGCCCTGCTACGACCAGCTCGCCTTGATGCGGCGCTACCCGCTGATCAGCGAACTGATCGGGGCGATGGAGGAGCTGGGCTGGGGGCCGTACCAGGCCGATCACGAGGATGCCAATGGCCAGTTCGAGCTGAACTGGACCTATGCCGATGCCCTCACCACCGCCGACCGCCACGCCTTTTTCAAGGTGATGGCCGCCACCCTGGCCGAACAGCACGGCTGCGGCGTGAGCTTCGATCCCAAGCCGATCGAGGGTCTCACCGGCAATGGTGCGCACCTGCATGTGTCGCTTTGGCAGGGCGACCGCAACCTCTTCCACGACCCGGCCGGCGAGAAGGGCCTTTCGGCCCTCGCTTACCACTTCCTGGGCGGTCTGCTGGCCCATGCCCGCGCCCTGTGCGCCCTCACCAATCCGGTGCCGGCCAGCTACCGCCGCCTTGCCCGGGTCAGCACCAGTTCCGGTTCCACCTGGTCACCGGCCTGGATCAGCTACGGCGGCAACAACCGCACCCACCTGGTGCGCATCCCCGACGACCAGCGCCTTGAACTGCGCCTGCCCGACGGCGCCGCCAACCCCTACCTGCTCCAGGCGGCGGTGCTGGCCGCGGGCCTCGATGGCATCGAGCGCCGGCTCGACCCCGGCCCCCGCAGCGACGCCAACACCTACACCGACCCCCCTGCCCCTGGCACGGTCCAGCCGCTGCCCGCCAGCCTGGAGGAGGCTCTGGAGGCCTTTGCATCCGACACGATCCTGCAGGATTCCCTCGGAATGGAGTTCTGCGGTGCCTACCAGGCGCTGGTGGCGCGGCATCCGGCGCGGGGCGGCAAATGAGCCTACCCCGTGCCCGCGAAGGAACAACGGCCCGCCGCTGGGCATCACCAGGCCGGGCCCGCCAGCGTGACCCAGGGGGTGCTGGCGATCCGGCGCCTCGGTGCCCAGCCCCTCGACCACGATTTTTCGGCCCGGCTTTGGCCCTGGTGGTGGACATCGTTCCGGAGGGAACCCCTGAACCTCGCCGGACTCAACCGAAGCTCGGCTGCGCTTGCCTGAGGGGACTCATGCCCCCGTCCTCGCCCCGACGCTCCTGAAGGTTGCGGCCCGTCGGACGTCGAAGGGGGTTGAGATCAGCGCTAGGAATAGGATTTTTCTTCGATTACCGCTGAGCCATAGTGGGTGTTGATGGTTCGCTTCAGGGCAGCACGCTGATCGTTCTGACCATAGATAGCGCGGGCAACCTCCACAAAGCGGGCTCCGAAGCTCTGAAGCTTTTCAAGGCTGCGGATCTCCTCTTCAAGCGCCCACAGGGAGCGGTTGATCGCCTTCAGCTGCCCAACCAGGGATGGCTCGATGCTGAGCTGCAGGCTTTCAAGAACGCCGGCAAGGCCAAGCAATTCCTGCTTGGCGTGCTGGTGGGCCTGATGCTGGAGGAATTCGGTTTTGAGCTCGAGAATGGTGATTTTGTCGAGCAGTTCACCCAACGAAATCGGAGCCAGGATCGGGCGTTGGTTCACCTCAGGCGGCTGTTTTCACCCGACGCCTCAGACGGCGGCTCATGCCGTATGCGGCGCTGATCCCGAAGATGGGTAAAGGGGTGGGTACGCCCTGAGATGGTGCAGGTGTACCGGCAGTCTGGATGGCTCCACCCTGGGGGTTCGTGGTGTTAAAAAAGAAATCGGGAACCCCATGGCCTGTCAAGCTGTAATAGATTGTCCAATCTACTAGATCTGTCGTGGTGTAGTTAATGCCGTTTAGGGTATCCGTTTGAATGGGCTCAGTGCTTGACAAAGGGTTGTACCAAAAATAGGAGGTTGTGGAAGGAGTAAGACCCGTTATGTTGACGCCATCCATGGAGCCGGTAATACTGTCGATTGTATACTGAGTTCCTCCAAGTAGTGTAGATGTCGAGTTCGTGGTAACGGTGATATTGCCGGTGAGACCATTTAGGTAGTTAAAGGTCCATGATGCTGACGCTGCTGCCTCTGCGGACCGGGGTGCGGCCACCGCAACGGCAAAGCCGGCGGCTGCCATCAGGGACAGCGCTGAGGGCCAGGAACGCTTTTGGCAAGGACTGAAACCTGGATTAACCACTGCGCCCATCAACGTGTTAATTTTTTTTAAATTAGTCGAGCAGATGCCGATCTGTCAAGCCGACTACGCCGCAGTTCTTTTTACCAGCCCAGTGCGAGTTTGTCTGTCACTGGCTGCACGCGTCCCCCTGTCAGTGGCTTGTGCTGACCCCGTTCTTCCCGTTTGCCCTCCGCGCCATGCCATCCAGCAGCGACCCTGACCTTCACCAGCGCCTCCAGCAGTTGATGCGGGAGGTGGGGGCCCCAACGCCTCCACCTCCGACCCGGGAACCAGCTCGGAGCCGCCCCATCGCCAAGCGCTTTCCCCGCGTTCCGCTGCTGGCCGGGGTGGGCATGGCCCTGGCTCTGATGATCGGCATCCAGCTCGGCGCCCTTCCCTGGCGCTACCGCCGCGAACTGTGGCAGGCGCAGGGCGCCGCGCTTGGTGTGGTGGTGGGCCTGGCCATCGGCCGCCTCTCGGCGTGGCGTCCGGGTGGGGTTGACTCGGCAGAGGATGCGGCCGAGAGATGACAGCGTGCCCGCCGATCAGCACTCCGCAACGTCCATTCGACTGCAAACGTCGGGAGGCCCGAGCTCTTCAGGCACGCTGGCTCGAGCAACTTTCTTTTGGTGAGCGCCGTGAAGAAGATGGTTTGATCCAGCTGTGGCTTGGCATCTTTCCTGTTTCCTGGCGCCAACTCAAAGACATGCGCGTGCTGGACGGGCAAATCCAGGCGATTCGTTCAAGCCTTCAAGGAAGTTTTACCGATCTGCTGGGGGCGATGGTTCAGGATGCAGCCCTGCAGATCTCGCTCAATGGTTTGGCCAACCACCGCGGCAACCCCAACGAAAATCTGGCCCGTGAGCTGCTTGAGCTGTTCTCGCTTGGCGAAGGGAACTATTCCGAACGCGATGTGATCGAGTCAGCTCGCGCCCTCACCGGATACCGAATGGGGCCGGATGGCCAGTTGTTCATTGACCCCCGTCGCCATGATGATTCCCCCAAGACGATCCTGGGAAAAACAGATCGCTTCGATGGCCCCAGGCTGGTGAACTGGCTCTGCCAGCAACCTTCAACAGCGCACAACATCGTTCAGCGTCTCTGGCCTCGGTTGGTGGGTTCCCTTCCAGCACCGCAACGGCTGCAGGCCTTTTCCCGCTCCTGGATCGGCGCAGGTCTTTCGCTGCCCTGGCTGATCCGGGAGTTGCGGCGTTCTCCCGAAGCGAGAGCTGGGCGGGGACAGCGGCTTGAAGATCCCATCTCGGTGGTGGCACGCAGCCTGGCCCTGCTGGGCAGTCGCCATCCCGATGCCTTCGCCATCAGCCAGCAAGCACTGACCCGAATGGGACAGGAGCCATTCGATCCACCTTCGGTGAAAGGTTGGCCCGTGAATGAGCAATGGCTCAGCCTTCGCTGGTTGCAGGCCCGCAAACGCGGCCTGCAGGCGCTTTTAGCCGACGAGGAGGTGTGGGCGGCGCGCCACCTCCCCCCCGGACTGACCCCATCCATCGTTCCGATTCCGTTGATCACCCTGGAGCTGCCGGCAACACCAACGCGCGAGATCCTGGGACTGTTGTTCGCCGATCCGGTCTGGCAGCTGGCATGAAACGACGCCCTTTCCTGCACCTCGGCGCGGGCGGTTTTGCCTCCGTGTTGGCGGTGTCGGCTTGGTTGGATGCGCTTTCCGCCCATGCCGCCGCCCCGGCAACGTCCGGCAAGGTTCTGGTCTGGCTTGAGCTTCGGGGCGGCAATGACGGCCTCAACACCGTGATCCCTTTCCGGGATCCGATCTATCAGCAGGCAAGGCCCACCCTTGCGCTGAACGAAGGCCCTGCGCTGACGCGCGAGTTGATCCTGCACCCTGCGCTGGCACCCCTGCAACCGCATTGGAAGGCTCGTCGGATGGCTTTCGCCTTAGGCGTGGGTTGGCCGAAGCCCAACCGCAGCCATTTCAAGGCCATGGACCAATGGGCAACGGCGTCCCCATCGGGCGCTGGGATGGGGTGGTTGGCCAATGCCCTGGATCAGCGGGGATCAAGCGGGCCGCTGGTGGCTTTAGGCCCATCTGGATCGACAGCTCTCGAAGGTGGGAGAGGGTTAGCTCTACAGATCGCGCCGGCCATGCTCCTTGACCAGGAGGTTCAGCCCGCCAACCCCTCCCGGGCTGGCAACAACCGGGTGCTGAGGCGAATGCTCGAAATGGAATGGCTTGGCAGTCAGGAGATTCAGCGGCTTAGGCGTGTTCTGGCCCCGTTGCCTTCCGGCTTAGATCTACCCCGCGGCGGCCTCGGCCAGCAGGTGGCTCTGGCCTTGCGTTTGATCGGCTCAGGAGCGGCCCCACCCGTGATTCAGATGGCCCAGAGCGGCTACGACACCCACGCCGCCCAAGGCACCAGGCATGCGCGGGTGCTCAAGGAACTGGCGGATGCTCTTGTGGCCTTTGATCGGGGTTTGCAGTTACTGACTCGCCGGCCGCAAGTCACCCTCCTGGCCACCAGTGAGTTCGGCCGACGACTGCGCCAGAACGAATCTGGAGGAACTGACCATGGCAGCAGCTCGATCGGCCTGCTTTTGGGTGATCATCTGCCCCATCCCTTTCTTGGCTCCTATCCAAGCCTTTCCCAACGGGACGACCGAGGGGATCCACTGTCCTCCATGTCACCAGCAGAGCTCTACCAGCACGTCCTTAGCCTCTAACTGCTATCCCATGCTTTCTTTGCTTTCTTCCTTGTTCAGGCTTCTGATTGCATCAGCACCTGCGAATGCTTCTAAGAGCACCCCCATTGCCACTCCGAAAGCAGTACAATCGCATGCAGGGGCAGCTTCCATCGATGATGGAACATCTGTTGCCCTATCCTCACCCCTCTCCGAAGGAGAAATTCGCGTCATGAACTTCAAAGAATTAATCGACACCATTTCCCAGGAAACGGCTATTCCTGCAGGCCAAGTCAGAAAAGTGAGCACTGCCTTACTTGAGAAATTCAGCAATCTCATTGAAAAGCAGGAAAACTTTCGCTCACCAATCATAAATATCAATGCTGTCACTATTCCAGCAAAAGAAGCATCAGGAGATCAGCCAATACGGCCCGAGCGTAAAATAGCAAAGATGCTTATTGTGCCCCAGAAACCATCGGCGTGAAATCTGCCTTCTGATTTAGTTCAAGATCAAGCCCATGCATAACATGGGCTTTTTTATTAAGAGTAGGTTTATGGGCTGATGTTTGCAATCACCATACCTAGGCCTCATTGAGCATTTTGTTAAACTCTCTTAGTTTTTGAAGGATCATGCCGCCAGAAGGTCGTGCATGGCGAGCGACTTCAAGAATAGCCACTGCCTCATTGAGGCCTAGTACTTCCTTCTTCTCTATCTGCATAGCGATATCTCTTAACTTGTCGACATAACGATTTGGGATTGGGTATTCTCTTGATGACCACATAGCGGCCACCATTTTAATAAGGGCACTCTCTGTATCGGAAAGCTCTGTAGAAAAATAATCGTCCCTCCCAGAAGGGCGTGTTTGAGGCATTTGATCCCATAGGCGGGAGCGATTGGGGAAAAAGCGCGAGCGAACCCATTCATTAGAGTCCTTGAAGTGATTGGCATAATCTGACGCCATCTCTTCGGTTGGCATGTATTTAGGCATATCAGATGCCAGATCCTTAATGAAGTGTAAAATGTTACCCCTTTGCTTATTCAGTGAGCCATCTGAAAGGAACCTTGGAAATGAGTTATTTAGCTTAGCCATTACCTTCATAGCAAACCAACTAAGTGATTCATTCTTTGAACTTGGAGTAGGCCAAGTGCTACTGATCTCAGGATCCAGGTCCATCGCAGCGCAGAAGTCAGACAACAGGGTGCCTCCCTCAAAGTCACCACTCTGAAAGAGACGAGGTTTCACTTTACCAGGAAAAACTTTTTCCCATCTGGAGATCAAGTCTTGATGATCGCATAGAGAACGCATAGCAGATGCGGGCGGCCTAAAAGTTAGGGATGAGCTTCCTCCCTTAATTAGTGTTGAAAATGAGCTCAGCGCTGCGGCGAGTGGCTCTCGAAGATACACCAATATAGTGATGTCTTCAAAATGTGGTTGCAAAAGCTCTCTTAACCGATGCAAGTCCAAATCCCTAGTCAGCCTTGAGCTAAGAAACTCTGAGCTAAATATGAATGAATGACATGTCGATCCGCTTACGGCCGCGTCAAATGCGTGCCGAGTCCGTTCTACATAGTCGCGTCTATCGCTCTGATTTGCTAACCCGTATGCCAGCACCATGTCGTCAACCCGATTGGCTTCGTAACAGATCAGAGGAAGCCAGAATTGCGCTATATCATTATTAAAAACAGGCATGTCATAGCCTTGCACAAAAAACTCCTCACGATTGAGGCTCAAAAAATTCTGGATAGTCGTCGTGCCTGTTTTCTCGGTACCAATGTGAAGAATGGCGGTCTTGCCCATCGCTCAGATCAGGGTTGAGATCAAGTCATGGTAATGCACCGAGGCTTTAGCCAGGCACACCTTACAATCTAATTTTTTTGGATTCAAGTAACCTATAGCTTTATTCTTAGATCTTTATGCCCCAGCGTGTGCATGTTGATTCGCAGATCTCTCGAAATCTCTTGGCATCCGTGGGTTTAATATCGAGGTGGGTAAGCATTTTATAGGTAGGTTTTTCGATTGACTCGGTGAGCACATCTTCTCGTGATTGCTTGCAAAGTGAAACGCCACCTGCTACGGCAGAATCTGGCAAGCCAAGAAAATTGAATAGTCGTTCTACCGTTTTCTCGGGATCAACGCGTAGCTCAAGTTGTGACATCACGTGCAAATCGTCCGAAAAAGGAGAAGCGGCTAGCTTTTCAATACCATTCATGGCTCCAACCCATCCCTGTGCCAGCTCGATGGGATTGATTCGGCCGTCATCGCCTTCACGGCCAGAGAACTTCTGGATGGCAGATTCATAAACCTCAACCGGACTGCGCACACAGGCGATAAATGATGCCTTGGGAAACACTTGTTTCACCACCCCCCATCCATGACAAGCCACAGCACCTGGAGTCTTGTCAATGAACTTCTCGCTTCCGTAGGTGCGCAGATAGAAATCTCGAAAATAGACAGTATTGATGTCTTTCAGTGCTTCTAGATCAAACTGATTAACGAGCTCTTTTCCGGTGAGATCCGTACGGCGCCGGTAGAGATTGATCTGGTGATGAATCTCCTGCAGAAGCGTAAGCGTGTGGGATTCACCGTGGGAGGGATACCCTGTGAACTGGGAGACCAATTTGCCAACGATCGATGTACCCGATCGTGGAAAGCCAATGATGAAGATAGGGGCTCTCATTGAAGTAAAGATGCAGGGGTCTAGGGTCTGTTGGTCTCGAGCCTAAGGTGGCCGGCTGGATCGTTCAATCAACATGATGAAAGAGTGCACCAATAGCTTCAAGCCGGGCTGGTGTGGCCCGTTGAAGGGTTAGCAGTCTATGGATTTCGCGCCGCACATTGGATGAAACTGGTTCGATTTGCTGGAGTAACGGCATGGCTTCTTCACTGAAATTCTGAGCACATGATGATTTAATCTCAACCCCGGCCAGTCGATAAAATAGCTCTAGACGCTTAAAGGAAGCAATAGAATCAGATATAAATGATGATGCTAGAGGTGCAACTCGATTGTGATTGTTGCAATCTTCGTTCATCCACATGATCAGATCAACAGTTGCCTCAAGGGCGTGTTCGATAGCTTGAAAACTGCTTCGTATATCCCTGGGTTTCTCGCCAACCTTTTGATTCTGATGAATCTGGTTGACCTGTCTGGTTATGCCATCGGGATCGGCCACTAGGCAGATGGTGCTTGATGCCTGCACCAATGTTCTCCAGTAGGGAGGAGGATAGCGATAGCCGATCAAGAAGTGGTGATGACGGCTGCGTTTCAATTCCTCAATCCAAATGTGAGGCTCCTTCTCATCGAACTGCTCAAGAGGGGCATCAACACATTTGTGGCCGTTCTGCTCGGCTAGCCGTTTCACGAAACTGAAGAAGATGGAATCGATGCCCATTGGAGCCGCAACAGTGAAGTGAATCATGGGCGTCCACCGATGGCGAGAGCTTTGTAATAGCTCTCCAAGGCACGTCGTGGGTTCAGCCAGACGGCTGATTCATGGGCAGCGTATGCCATCTCAAGGTATCTCTCCTGCTCCATTTCCAGAAAGAGTGACATCTTCGTGGCTAAGTCAGAAGGGTCCCGTGGCAAAAAATTAAACCCATCAACGCCGTGTTGCACCCGTTCGGCGAGACCGCCGATGTAGGCGGCAATCACAGGCTTGTAGTAAGCGAAGGCCTCGGTAACCACCAGTCCGAACACTTCCGGCCAGGTTGAAGGCACAACGACCACATCCACGTTGGACATTCGGCTGAATAGTTCTTCGTGGGTGTAGCCACCCAGATCGGACACCTCGCCATGCTCCCAGGTGTGGCTCTCGTTGATCATCGCCAACACCTTCTGTTGGTAACCGTCCGTTGCAAAGCTCTTGTTGCCACTATTGATCAAGATCTGGAAAGGCCTCAGTGGCTGGCTACGGTTGAGAAGGTCGCCAGCCTTGAGCAAAACGTCCACTCCCTTGTTATCAACAAACTGGCCAAAAAAGCCAAATCTTACCGGCTTCTGTGCGCGAGGTTCGGGTGGACGTGCTGGATAGCGTTCCAGATCAATTGGATGGTTGATGACATGGATGCGTTGTGGATCAACGCCCATCTCCCGCTGCAAGACACCGGCAAGGTGCTTGGCAGGCACCACAAAGGTATCAGCCATCTCGAGCATTTCCACATTGTACTTCTGGCGCGCCATGAATGTGTCGGCAGAAATGTGCGGGAAGCACATCGCACACAGCTCAGGCTCAGCTTTATTGCACAGACTACCGTTTGTTTTCTTGACCATCTGGCCATCAGCTAGGCAGGCAAACAGCATTTCATGCAAGCCTACGCTGATGTGAACACTAGGAAGCGCAAAGCGCAACAGACTCAGCAGATCAATGCCGATGTGCATGTAATGGGAGAGGAACACCGAAGTGGGCTCCAGGTTGCGGATGAACAAGGTGAGATCCTTGATCGCCCTGGAATCCACACAGTTGTGCCAGAAGTAATCATATTCCCCTGAGAAGAAATAGTATTCGTCGTCTGAGCCTGGCACCTTGCGCACGTAGGAGGAGGACTTGGGTCGCAGTTTTGTTACCGGCGATGTCGCCCCAATAAAACAGACCCTAAGGTTTGAGTACTTGCGAAGGTTCAGAAACAGATCATAGGCACATTGCTGTGCACCGCCACTCACTACCTTGGGATGGAAGAGGCTAAGGATAACCAGGTCATATTGGATCATAGTGAATACTCCACAGGCAAATCCATGCCTTCTAGTAAACGCCGCCATCTGAGTGAGAACAACAGACGGTTAATGTGACTGGTGGTGCCGCTAAGGTGATAGGGGGCTACGGATCCGGTGCCTTCAGAGTGGTAGAACTTAATGTCGTCCCACACCCGCACCAGAATTCCCTCCTGACGTGCGCGAAGGCAGAGATCAAAATCCTCAAAGTGTGCATAAACGATTTCCTCGCTAAAGCCTCCCAGATGACGGAACAGCGGAGCGCTCATCGCCATCAGTGAACCCGAACATGCCAGTATTTCTCCACGGGTCTGGTTACGGCCAACCGAGTAGCCATTGAACATTGGGACCGCCCCTGGTCTTGGTGTGGTCAGTCGCGTGGCGGTGAGGCCTTCTTGCATCAGGGTCCCGTCGGTGAAGTACTGGTAGCCGCTATGGATCAGATTCGGTTCATTCAATACCCGTTGTATTAACAATTTATAGTCAGCTACCGATTCGGCGAACAAGTCGTTGTTGTGGAATAGCAGGCATTCGCCGCTGGCATGCTCTGCACCGAGATTGCAGCCGGCCGAAAAGCCTAAGTTCACTGCCCGGTTCAGGATGCCGATGCGCAAGTCTGGTCTGATATCTGCGAATCGGTCGAGGATATGGAAGGTTTCGGCGAACAGCTCAGGCGAATTGTTTACTACGATCAGTTCTAGAGGGAGGCCAGTTTTCGCTAGCTGCAAAATCGCGGGCTTGGCCGCCAGGAATGAACCAAGCTGCACAAAGATGACCGAAGCCAACGGTGGCCTCTCCATCGAGGTTCGTGTCAGCCAATGAATCTCCACGTCGTGACGTTCCTGCGCAACGTGGCGTGAAAACAGCTCAGAGACTTCCAGAACAGTCTGCGGTGTGAAGAGGCGCAAGGATTCCGGCCATCGGTTGCCGCTGTCGATCGACACCCGGAATACCCCGAGTGCTGCCTCGAAAAAGCGCGGTGTACTGGCTTCCTCCGGTAGGCCTGCCAGACAGAGTTCCACTGAGGTTTTATGCGCAGTCTCTTCGCCTTCGGGCTGCAGCATCAGCCGTAAAGTCCCGAGCTCCGACCAACGACGGAAGCCGGAACAATCGATCAAGGTGGCAAAGCCATGACGCTGGTGCTCCGGCAGGCCCAGCGCCTGGCACACATCAGGACGGTGATAGAAGGTAGCCGATCCCAGGGCATGGGCACCCGGTATGAGCGGATCGCTTAGCCTGAAAAGGGTGCCACTAGCGAAGGCCTCACTGCACCAGCCGATCAGGAGCAGCAGCGGTCCGCATCGCAGGCTGCGATCGAGGTGCACTTCCAGGTTGTTTTCCCTCGAGTCCATCTGGCTTGTGATGGCTTCGAGGCGCCCGAGGGGAACATTGGCTTCCCTGGTGGTGCGGTTGGCTTCAATGGTGGCCCAGCTGAAGTCAGGCTGGATGCCCTTGGCCTCCCGGAAGCAAAGGTATGCCTCGTCGACCTGCCCAAGGGCTTTGTGGATCAGGCCCAGCTCGAATGGGATCCAGGGGATGCTTGCCACTTGCCGGAAGGGCTGCAAAATCGCAAGTGCATCCTCCTCTCTGCCGATCTGTCGGTAGGCGTGAGCCCTGATGTAAGCCAGCATTGAATCGCTCTCGCCGTCATCGGCATTCTCCAACCAGTTCTCCACTAGCTCGATCGCTTTGTGGAAGTCCTCTTGATCAGCCCACTGTTTGGCCTTACGAAAGACTGCATCAGCTGTCATTTCGCCCGCTTCAGGTACAAGGAAAACGCCTCGATCGAGCACAACCTCTTCTGTTGCCTGCGCTACAGGTTCAGAATTGCTCAGTTCACCGGAGGCTTCTTGGGTTGTGTGAGACAGCGAGAGTTTTGGTGATGAATCCGTCGCTGCAGAGATCCCTCCGGAAAGACGAGCCAGCAGCTGCCAAGCCTTCCCGTTGCCGGGCTCATTCAATAGCTGTAGTTGCAGTGATCTGCGGGACAGCTTCTGGTGCGGGGGAGTTGGCATTGCTTATGCCTGATGGGCGACCCCTTGAATCAAGCGCAGCTCAATTCTTGTAGAGAGAAAGAGCGAGCAGGCCATCAACACGAACCATCCTTTCATCGCCTAACAAGCTAGCATAGAAGCGCAGGTGCCTGGTTTCATTCGGCCCTGGCAAAAGCATGTCGTGTTTCAGGCAATTGCGGCACCCTCCTCTGCCTGAACGAGCGAGTCAAGGGAAGCTGCTTGCTTGCCCAGGGTCAGTTAACGTCCGTTAACCAGGCTTTGGCGTTCATTTTGCACAGCCAATAGTGAACGATCTGCCCTGGGCAATGTCTTGAATTGGGGTTGCAAGCAACCTTGTCAGCATGGATCAATGGCTTTCCTGCCCCAACCGCTTTGGCGAGGATCTGCAAGCTTCGTGGTGGTCTCCATGGTTGTCGTCCATGCGCGCTGGTAGCGACAGCTCCAGGCGTTTGTCAGTGCTCCTAAGCGGCCCCCTCAGCGCTGGGCCTCGATCACCAGCACCCCCGGCAGATCTGAGCCCATCACGCCATGCTTCCAGCTCACCACGTGATGTATGCGGGCCTCGAGGAAACCGGCCCCCTTCAGCTGCTCCAACACCTCCCAGCCGGGGATGCGGTACACCAGCGACCCAGTCCCAGGCCGCATCGGATCGCCATGGAAATCGGCCTCCGTCACGAGTTCCGCTTGACCGGTTGCGCTGTTGTGCACGGCGCGGATGATCGAATCACGCTGCCCGAAGGCCATTGGACAGGTGGCCATCAGCCTTCCTCCCGGCCTCAGCACCCGGGCGATTTCCCGAAAGGCTTGATCCAGCTCCTGCACATGTTCAAACAGTTCATTGCAGATCACCAGATCAAAACTGTTATCGCTATAGGTCAGCGCACAGAGATCCTGATGGTCAATGCCGGCGAACTCCTGTTCCGCCTCCTCCAGATATTCGCTGCAGGTGAGGTGCTCCTTGCCAAGCTGGCGCTTGAGCCACTGGGCAAAGCCGCTGACGGCTTCGACTAGATAAACGTCCTGTTGTGCCAGCTGATCCAGCGAAGCAAAAATGCTCTGCAACACTTGGAGCAGGGCTCGGTTGCGGCTCAGCAGGCCGTTGCCGATCAGCGACTCTCTGTAGTTCGGGCCCTGGATCAGCAGGGCCTCCGGCGGGATGTGTTCGCCAGTGAAGGGTTCTACAATTCCGAGGGCACGCGTCAGCGTGGTGCAGTCTTCGAGAAGCCCACCTTGCTGCAGCAAGCTGGGAAGTTCAGCGAAAAAGGGCTCGAACTCGTTATAAACTTCGTGCTGATTGTGCAGGGCCAGCACTGCTTCGCTGGGCATCAGGGAGGTACGTTCCGGAGCCTGCACTATTGTCAAGGCAGCACGTCATCACTTCATCCTAGGCCCCCTCGGCTTGTGGTGGACGATTCCACATGCTGCCAAGGCATCCCGCAGATTGACCTGTGCGGCTTGCCATTGGAGCGCCTCCACCTCCTGGGCGGAGGCTCCTGGTTGTTCGGCCTGCACAAACGCCAGAGCCGCCTGTTGTTGCTGCTCCATGGCACCCGGCCCTACTTCAATCGTCCGCAGCAAGCCAACGCCGTTGTCGAGCCAGGCTTGGATCTGTTGGCGGTACGTGCGAACTACGCGCCATGTACGCTAGAATGGCGTGTGGCAATCCTCGAAGCGTATCTTCTGGGAAGCAGATGAATGTAGCGTTATCGACGCCGTATGCCCCCTGACGATCTGCTCAGTCAGGCTGCCGATGCACTGCATCCAGGCACAAGCCCATCCGTAATACAGGACTTGGCGCTTGCCTGCCACGCCCGCATGCTCGAGGTTGTCGAAACTGACAAATCCCTTGCCGTGCGCCATGCTCTGGTTGGAGCTGAGTTGCTAAACAGCCTGGCCGCCCGGGGTGGCATGTTGCCCGATTGGTTGGCGATCCATGAGGAGCAATGCTGCCGCTACGGCTGCATCTGGATCCATGAACTTTTGTTGGCTGGTGATGGTGATGCCACGTTCTGGGTGGCGGATGCCTTGAGGTTGTTGTCGCGCATGGAACAGCTGCATGCCGATCCGGTTGATTGGGCCGCTGGGTTGCGCGCGAGCCTGCTCACCTATCAAGCCTTGGATGGCCAGATCGACTTTGAGTTGCCCGCTGCTCCCCATCAGCTTTTAACGACCTTTTCTCCTCCCACGCTCTATCAGTGCATCTGGATCAGCAATTCCCCGCTCAAGGCGCTCACCGATCTGGGGCACTGGCTTCTATGTCAGCCGCCGGATGATTTGTTGCATCTGCCCACTCTGGTCGAAGCGGCTTGCCGCACCCGTGAACCCGAGCTGATCGAGAAGTCTCTTGCTCGTCTGAGCAGTCATCCCCCTGCCGAGCCCTGGCGTACGCGTCTTTTCCTTGAGCTCCAGTTGGCTACGCCTTTTGATCCCATTGCCGTTCGACGGCTGGCACGCTTTTTTCTTTGTCATCATCAGGGTGAACCGCAGGTCTGGGATGAGGCCTGCTGGCGCACCATCGCCTCATTGCTCCATACAGATCCCGACCCCGCCATTCGGACCCGATTGGCGAATCTGCTCGACCAGGTCGCGCCCGTGGATTGCGCGGCCTTCCTGGCTTCCGCCACCGTTCCGCTCAAAATTCTCCAGGCCCGGCCTGCGATCGCTGCAGAGGATGCCGAGCGGGCTGCTCCGCTCTATGCCGCCGCTCCGGCAAGCATCCGCAACCCTTTCTCCCCCTGGGCTGATCCCGAGGCCGCGGATCCGGGCTCCCTCGAACGGCTCGTCGCACGCATCAGCGAGGCGCGCCGAGAGCGACGGGGCTTCAGCATGATTCGCCTCGGCGATGGCGAAGGCCTTTTTCTCTGCGGAAGGCGGCCGGATCTCGGTGGCGCGATTGCCAATGGAGCCCAGATCGAGGCTCGACTCGCCGCCCAGGGCCAACGCCTGATCGATCCCGAACATCGGGACCTCCGCCACCGGTTTGCCGAGGCGGTGGCCTGTGCCGATTGGGTCGGAATCCCCGATCTCTCCCAGTGCCTCAACGGACCGGTTGATCTGGTCAGCGTTGCCAGCGGCCTAGCCCTTCTTCTCCCGGAAGAGCAATGGCGTGCCCTCATGCCCCGTCTTGTCGTTGGCGGTTGGCATGCCCACAATTTCCTGCTTCAGGCTGGTGCTTACGGCCGCGATCCTTTTGATTGTGTTAACGCCGTGATCGCACCCTCCCTGCCGGCCAATCTGCGGGGCGATCCCGATCTTCTCTGGCTTCAAATACCCGGCGAGGCTGTTTTACGCCCCGATGCCTTCGGTGTGGAATCCCACTATCCCCGCACCTACCAGAAAACCCTTGCAGCGATCGACCATCACATCCAACCCGGTGATCTTGTGCTAGTGGGTGCCGGCATTCTCGGCAAGATCTACTGCGAGGCGATTCGTCGGCGTGATGGCGTCGCGGTGGACGTGGGGTCGGTGATTGATCTCTGCAGTGGCCACGGCGGCACCCGCGGTGAATACCGAATGAATCCCTGGCTGGCCCACCAGGCGGGCGGTGCCTTCACCCGCGTCTCCACTCCGCCCCTGCCGGCATCTGATCAACGCTGAGCCGCTTCGCCGCTCAAGAGCCCACGAGCCACTGGGTCATCGGCCGGCCGCTGCTCATCGCCGCCACCCCATAGCGCTGTTGCACCGCCCTCAGCAAGGGCAGGCGGTAGGCGCCGCAGTCGGCCAGCAGCACATCAAAGGGCCGTTGCCGATACAGCGCGTCCACGCTTTCCAAAAGAACCGCGAGGCTTTGCTCGAAGCCCCCCGAAGGGCGGGCTGGCCAGCGGCTTTCCGGCCCCTCCATCACCCGTAGGCCGAACGGCTGCCCCCGGAAACAGCGGCCAGCCCGGTGCGCTTCCTGCACCGCCGCCGCCCCATCCCCCACGTACACCAACTCCAAACCGCCCAGCTCGACCAGCAACTGCTCAGGCAGCGGCGGTCGCCCCAGCTCCGGCACCGGGCCCTGCTGCGCCAGCACCAACTCCTGCGCCACCGCCAGCCAGCGCCCAAGGCAGCCCGCGTCATCTGTCCAGAGTTCGGCCTCCCTCAGGGCCAACACCACCTCCCGCCCCCAGCTGCGCAGACTCTCCATCGGTGGATGGCCGCGGGCGTAGAAGCCCTCCTCCACATGCAGCCGCCGCAGGGCTTCGAGGGGTGGTGGGCACTGCATCCAGGGCACCTCCTGCCGTTGCTGCCACAAGGCGTCCTGGTGATGCTCCCGTCGCAGCTGTGCCATCACCGGTTCCAACTGCTGCGGCGCCGCCAGCAGGGGAAGCAGCACGTCGAGTTCACCGGTCGCCAGCTCCACCAGCAGCCCGTAGCGCCAATCGTGCTGCGGGAGCGGCTCCAGGCGCTCAGCCAGACGCCGTTGCCAACTGCCCGCCAGGTAGGCCAGGCGCTCAAAGGCCGGTGCCTCCAGCCGCTGCCCGGTGCGCCAGCGGGGCTCCAGGGCCCTGCTCAGAGCTGTGGCCGCCGGCAACGCCCGACTTCCCCTGGGCAGATGCCAGCAGAAGTCCTCCAGCGCTTCATCGATCTGCTCGAACGCCACCTCAAGGAGCGGGTGGAGGTTGAGCTGCAGCGGCGTTGCTTCTTCCTCGCCCTCCTCCAGCCACACCAGCTCGACCACCCCGGGCTCCTTCGCGATGGCCGGTACCTTCGCGGCGGGCGCGGCTTCGGTGGCCTGCAGCGGTGCCGCTGCTCCATCCGCCGCCGGGTGCGGTTCGTCAGGATCGGCGCCGCCAGCCGATTCCGGAGTGAGCTGATCCAGGCTCAGGCGGGCGAGGGTCAGGGCCACCGCGAAGGCTTCGGATCGATCCTCACCAGCCGGCAGCTTCTCCAGGTTGGCCAGGAGCCCGGCCAGGTGCTCCGGCTCGGGGGGATCCACCGCCAGAACGGCGCTCACCTGGCGCTCGATCAGTCTGCGGAGCATCTGCTCCAGCCACTCCGGCGTTGGATCGAGCAGCTGCTGAAGGTGCAAGCTCAGATCCAGAGCCCGCTGGTGCAGCTCACCGAACGGCGGATCTGCCACCGGGGCGTTGGGCTCCACCAGATCAGCGTGCAGCAGAACGCCCTGTCGCACCAGTTGTTCTTCATGCACTGCGAGCCAGTCAGGAGGTTGGATCGGGAGATCGCCAGCCCGGCGGAGCCGCTGCGCCATCCGCCAGGCCAAATCGGCCCGCAGGGCCCGCTCCGTGGCATCGCCCCCCTCCGACGTCACCTCCCCATGCACCGCCACGGTGAAGAAGGCCAGCAACTCCCCATAGCGGTTCCAGAAGACATCCCGTTGCCCGGGAGCCAGGGCCACCAGCCGGCCCACCAGATCCAAGAGCCGATCGTGGTGCTCCAGGGCCTCGCTCCAGGCCTGGCCTTGATAGGCCTCCTCGCAGGCGCGCAGCCGTAGTTCGGCCATCTCCCCCAGCACCTCGACCAGGGGGGTACCGGGTGGCGGCGCAGCCTCCAGTTCCTCCAGCAGAGCCAGCCGCTCCTCCCGTGAGAGGGGCAGCTCCCGCAGCTTCTCCAGCGACAACAGGCCGCGTTCCGGTGGGCTCGCCTCGGTGTCAACGCCGGTGGCGGGAGGAGGGGAGCTCAGGACCGCAGAGCACAGGGAACGCCCATTATCGAGCCATCCCACCAACCTCCGGCATGATGGGGTTCATGCAAACGGCACGCGTGTCCGCCGAGCTGCCCGAAGCACTCCTCCCCTTCCGTCGCGGTCCCCTGGTCGGCCAGTTTGAGGGCTTCGTGCGCACGGGGGGCCTTTCTGGCTGGGCCTGCCTCTGGCCCCCTCCGGCAGCCCCCCACGACACGGACGGCGTGAACGGGGAGGAGGTCGCGGGCGATGGTGCTGGATCCGAGGCCCTGCGGGTACAGCTAACCCTCGAGGATCTTCTCCATCCTGGCCCGAGTTGGATCCTGGCCGATGTTTGCGCCCAGCGCCCCCGGCCCGACCTGCCGATCGTGGAACGGCGCCGCGACTGTGGCTTCCACTTCCATGGCCATTCCGGCGTGGAGCTTCCGCCGCCCTCCTCCGGCCTGGTGGTGAGGGCCTTCGCCTTCACGCCTGAACCCAAGGAGCTCAGCGGTAGCCCCCTTCGCCTTGATAGCGAGGGCTACGCCACTCTCCAGGACCTCTGCCGCACCGGACTCGGCCACCACGCCAGGCTCACCGGCTTGGAGGGTGCCCGGCTCGTTGGCTGGGGCAGTGGCGCCACACCCTTGCAGCTGCGCATCGATGGGCAGGAGCCCCTGCCCATTCCCCTCCCTGATCCGCTGCCCCGCGGCGAATGGCCCTTCCAGCTCACGATCCCGGGCCACTTTTGTGATGGCGCCATCCATCACCTTCAGCTCGAAACGGAGCCGGGAGAGCGGATCGATGAACGACTCGAATGGGTGCCCTTCCAGCTCACCCCCTGGCCCGCCCTGCTAGATCACGGCCAGGCCCCCTTCCCCGACCAGCTCTCCCCCCTGGCCCGCGAGCACCAGCGCAGCTTGCTCGCCTGGCTGGACCAGGCCGATCGCAGCGGCCACCCCTTGCCCACCCAGCTTCCCCTCTGGCAGCGCCTGCTCAGCCAGCCCCTGCGCCGCGATGGCGAGGGGCTGGCCCTACCCGAAGGCTGCGAGCCGGGCCCTTCGGGCGAGCCCCTGCCTCGCCAGCCCCTGGAGCTGCCGCTCAGCGATCAGCCCGAGGTCTCGATCGTGATTCCGGTGCATGGGCAGTACGCCATCACCCGTCGTTGTTTGGCGGCGATCGCCTACGCCCCCACCGCCATCCCCTACGAAGTGATCGTGGTGGATGACGGCTCCCCCGACGCCACTGCCCAGTGGCTGGCTGTTGAGGCCCCCGGGGTGCAGGTGGTGCGCCAC
>Ga0114972_10000555_pt1 | contig 27814 bp, 29 predicted proteins | sample M_140807_EF_Meta_FD_87354 | JGI IMG/M metagenome (GOLD analysis project Ga0114972, IMG submission 87354) | Freshwater microbial communities from Lake Montjoie, Canada to study carbon cycling - M_140807_EF_MetaG | ecosystem: Environmental > Aquatic > Freshwater > Lake | place: Lake Montjoie...
ACCACTGCGCCATGGGTGCATGGTGAGGTAAGTATTCGTGCCGAGGATCACCAGCTGCGGCTACCGCTCGTAGTTGGTGAGGTTTCAACCGAGGCTAAATTCAAGCTCGACGGCACCGATATGGGCCTGAAGCCCGTTAAGACTCTAACAGCGGCGGAGACTGAAGTCCTACCAGACGGCAGCTGCCAGATGCAAAGACCAAAGTAAGGCATTAGACCTTATGTATCATCACCCTGCTCTCAGATGCCAATATTGTTTTTCGACGGTTTGACTAAGACAAGGATATGGTAACCCCATGGACCAGTTTCTAATTGCCCTGCTTAACGGGCTTGTCTATGGACTCCTTGTGTTCATGGTATCAGCAGGGTTAACCTTGGTTTTCGGAATGATGGGGGTTTTAAATTTTGCGCATGCATCATTCTATATGTTGGGTGCCTATGCAGCTTTTTTTTCAGGTCGTTATGTAGGATTTTGGGGAGGACTAGTTGTTGCCACAGTTACGGTGGGGCTTTTTGGGCTGTTCTCTGAGAGACTTCTAATGCGCAAGGTCCGAAGCTTCGGCCATACTCAGGAACTCCTCTTGACTTATGGGCTATTCTTTATGCTGGAGGAGGTTGTAAAGTTACTTTTCGGGCCGACGCCGGTGGCATATAACGTTCCCGATGAACTCCGTTTCACTGTTTTCATGATTGGTAATTCGCAGTTCCCATTTTTTCGCCTGCTGATGGGGATAACCGCGCTAGTCATGTTTTTTGGAACCTATGCAGCTCTGCGGTTCACACGTATAGGGTTGATCGTACGCGCAGCTGTCGAACGGCCACAGATGGTCTCGGCGCTGGGTCATAACGTGTCTTTAGTCTTTAGTGGGCTGTTCACAGTGGGCTCGGCTCTAGCCGGTCTTGCAGGTGCAGTTGCCGGTATGTACTATCCAACAAGTCCTGCAATGGCTCAAGAGCTTGGCTCCATTGTCTTTGTTGTGGTAGTAATTGGCGGACTCGGTTCACTGAATGGTGCACTCGCAGCCTCTTTGCTAATTGGCGTGATGACTAGTTTCGCGGTTGGTGTGGACTCTACATTCGGTGACCTTTTACGTGCTCTGGGGCTTGATGTCTTTGCATTGCCAGGATTTGAAGCGGTACAGTTCTCTGCTATCGCTGGGGTGCTTCCATATGCATTAATGCTTTTTGTTCTGCTCTGGCGCCCAGCCGGCTTTGCCGGTAACCGAGCTTAAACTATGCAGTATCTGTCAGAGAACCATCAATCAACTGATCGTGAAAAAATATTCATTTTACTGCTTCTGGTATTTCTAGTTGTGGGGCTTTTTGCCTTGCCTTACTTCGCAGACATGGCCTTGATTAATGCAATGGTGTTGGTCTGCATAGCTGCGCTATATGCGATGGGTTACAATCTTTTGTGGGGCCAGGCCGGCTTGATTTCTTTCGGACACGCTACTTATTTCGCTTTTGGAGCATCCTGCACCATAATGATGATGGCGGGCATCGAGGGTGGTTCCTCTTTTCCAACGCCGTTTTTACCCCTTGTTGGTGGTGCAGCTAGCTTCCTGATTGGTATTGTTGCAGGGTGGTTCGCTACTATACGTACCGGCGTCTATTTTGCGATGATAACGGTCGCTATTACAGAGCTTGCTCGGGCAATAGTACAGCGATGGGATACAGTATTTGGTGGAGAGGCCGGCATTACTTCTATTCGTACTGCCTGGGGACCATTCGGCTTCCAAAAGTTGATCGACGTTTATTATTTCACTCTTGTCTGGACTATAATTTGTATCATTCTGCTTTGGTTCTTACAAAAAAGTCCAGTGGGAATGGTGATCCGCGGCATCCGTGAACAGGAAGAGCGTGTGCGTTTCCTCGGGTATGATGCGCACGCCCTCAAAACTCTGGTTTTTGCGATTTCGGCCGGAGTTTCGGGTATGGCGGGTGGACTACTGGCATTTACTAATGAATCAACAAATGTGACGCTCTATGAGGGCGCCTATTCTACAACGGTCCTGATTAATACAGTAATTGGCGGTGCAGGAGTTTTTCTTGGACCAGTAGTCGGTGCAACACTAACGACATTGTTCGGTTATTATATTGCTAACCTGACATTCCACTGGTTGCTTTATATGGGGCTGCTATTCATTGTGATTGTAGTATGTGCCCCTCGAGGCATCACAGGTCTGGGCGTTGATGCGGTAATGCATATACGTAGTGGCGCTCGCCTGCCATGGAGACTGATTTGCAAACAAATCCTTGGGTGGTTGTTGTTATCAATAGGCTCGGTTATGATAATAGAGATGGTTGGGGCGGTATTGCAGCCATCCTATGGTGCACTTGCGCGTTCTAGCGGGGTCGCATGGCCACCCGTAAACGTCTTCGGTATAAATTGGTCGCCGAGCTCACCATTGACGCTCAGCGGTATAGCATTGATTTTCGTAGTTGCCTTGGTTCTGTTACGTGATACAGCCAGCAGCGCACACCGTAATGTTTTAAAACTAGCAGGTGCCATAGTCCAAAAGCCGGAAGCAGGTTCATGAGGGATGAATTTTTAACCACTGAACCCGTTTTAATTATTGAAAACGTTTCCAAAAATTTCGGACCTATTGAAGTGCTTACCGGCATTAACCTCTCTTTAAATTCGGGCGAAAAGCGGGCTTTAATTGGTCCGAATGGCGCGGGAAAATCAACATTGTTCAATCTTGTATCCGGCCGGTTTGCGCCAAGCAGTGGGGTAATTCGCTTAGGACGGCAGCGCATTGACCGCAAGCCTGCACATTACCTTAACCGCATTGGGCTGTCACGATCTTTCCAAATTACCCAGATATTCGGTGGTATGTCACTTTATGAGAATATTTATATTGCAGTAATGAGTCATTACGGAAAGCGCTGGTCGATACTGCGGACAGGACAGATATGGAGTCAGATCGCTGATGAGACGCGAGAGTTGATAGAGTATGCGCAGCTAACCAGCCTTGCTGACCGGCTTGCTGGTACGCTTGCCTATTCTGAGCAGCGGGCTCTAGAAATTTGCATGACTGTGGCGACTGGACCGAGCCTTATACTTCTCGACGAACCTACATCAGGCATGTCGCGCTCGGAGGCGATCAACATGGTGGCCTTCATTGACCGAATGACACAGGGACGAACCCTTTTGATGGTCGAACACGATATGGATGTTGTATTTGGCCTTGCCAATACGATATCGGTGCTATCGCAAGGGCGAATAATAGCTACAGGTAAGCCGGCGGAAATTCGAGATAATGCCCTGGTGCAGAATGCTTATCTGGGAGGAAGGGCGCATTGAAACTCTGCGTGCAGGACTTGAATGCCGCTTACGGCAACATCCATGTGCTACGCGGCGTATCATTCGAGATCGCCGGCGGTCAGATTGCGACTATCCTCGGCCGTAACGGCTCTGGCCGTTCAACCACATGCAAGGCGATAATGGGCCTCATAACCCCTCTTCAGGGTCAGGTTAATCTGGACGGTACGAATTTGGCTGGTAGAGAAAGTCATGTCATTGCAAACGCGGGCTTGGGATACGTGCCAGAAGAGCGCCTGATCTTTACTACGCTTACCGTTGAGGAAAACCTCGTTATGGGCCAGAAGGATGCAAGACTTGGTGCGGCGTGTTGGAGCATGGGTGAACTCTATGATTTGTTCCCGCGTTTACGAGAACGTCGTAATATTCGTGCTGGGTTCCTCTCGGGTGGAGAGCAGCAGATACTAACCATCTTCCGCACGCTGTTAGGAAATCCTTGCGTCATATTGATCGACGAGCCAACAGAAGGACTTGCGCCAACAATCGTCGACCTGGTCGGAGAAGTCATCATGGAGATGAAGCGACGTGGGCTTGCAATTATCCTCATGGAACAGAAACTCAGCATGGCGATGAAGGTTACGGATAGGGTGATGGTCATGGGCCATGGACAAATAGTATTCGATGGTGCGCCACAAGCCTTCGATGCCAATCCAGGAATTCGTAGACAATGGTTGGAAGTGGCTTGAGGAGGCCTAAACGATGGAATTTCCCGATACGCTTACCGCACCCCTAGAGGTGCCGCCCTCCGCATTTGATACAGTGCAGATGAATTTCCTTCTGACCGGGCTCGTGATACCTCGCGTGATTTGTTGGATATCTACAATAGCGTCTTCTGGCATCCCAAACCTTGCTCCCTATTCATTTTTTACGGTTGGTTCCACTGAACCGCCCCATCTGCTGTTTAGCTCTGCATCAGCAACAAAAGACAGCGTTGTAAATGCTCGCGAAACGGGTCAATTCGTTGCTAATATTGCTGATCAGGCACTAATTGATACATTAGTCGCCTCTTCTGCGGCCGTAGCGCCTTTTGTAAACGAATTCCAATATGCGGGGCTCTTGTCCGCTCCTTCCGCGAAAGTCAAGCCGCCGCGTGTAGCTAGGGCCAAGGCGCACCTGGAATGTGAAGTCCGCCAGTTTGTAAATGTTGGCAGTTCGACGTTGGTGATAGGTGAGATCGTCCACATCCATGTAGATCCGTCCATTTGGGCCGGTGGGCGCGTTCAGCCTCACTTGCTTAATCCGGTGGCCCGGCTTGGCGGTTCAAATTATGCAATTTTAGGAGAAGTTTTCAGTCGGACGACGCCAAATATTAACGAACGCGGTTGATGTGTCCATCCCATTAGTTAAAACGCAGGGAATATCGAATTTATATTAAACATTTTACGGTGAGCTCTCGGTGGTTGCCGTCTCATGAAAACAAAATTTAAGAAATAAAATCAATGAAATAACCCGCCCTCAAATCAGGCGGGTTTTTTGTTGCCCAAAAGATTGCCGCGATCGATGTCATAGGTCGTCCATGAAGGCCGGTCCAAAACGATATGCAATCCAATCCCTGTGGTGGTTAGGCCAGTGTCAAAGCTCCCTGCTAGCGTAAAATTGTGCATCGATAACGGTCCTTGCCGAAGATTGTAAATCCTCATCTCAAGAAACCTTTTTAAAAAAGCCCAAACCCAGAATATGGATTGATGGAGAACATGATCATGCCCCCATTTTTACAGGGGGGGGGTACGACGCCCAGTCTTTCCTGAAATAAAAACAAAACCGATTGTATCTATCTTATTGATAGAAAATTATAAATATTACGGAGCCATCCCGCAGTCGTGGTGTGGAATTTCAAACTCGGTCAGAATATCCAGGGTGTATCGAAACAGGTGTTGCCATGATTGTTATCATCGGGTCGGGGATCGCCGGGCTGGCCTGTGCGCGGCGGTTGGCGGATGCGGGGCTTTCATCGATTGTGCTGGACAAGGGCCGCGGCATCGGCGGACGGGTGGCGACGCGGCGCGAGGGCAATATGCAATTTGACCATGGCGCGCAATTCGTGAATGCCCGCAGCGCGGAATTTGCTGCGGCGTTGACCCGTCTTTCGGTGGCGGACTGGCAGGATGGTTCGGGCCGCACGCACAGCGTTGGTGTGCCCGGCATGTCGGCAATGGCCATAGCGCTGGGGGAAGGGCTGGATATACGGCAGAGGTCGCAGGTTAACCGGCTGCATCATGACGGAGACAATTGGGTGCTGGCTCTGGAGAATGGAACACTGCGCGCCGCCCGCGTGGTGGTGACAGTGCCCGCTCCCCAGGTCGCCGGTCTTTTGGGGCCCGATCATCCGCTTGTGTCAGAATTGGCTCCGGTGCGATTGGTCCCCTGTCTGACGCTGATGGCTGCTGTCGCGGCACCCGCGCCTTTCATCACCTCCCGAAACCCCGATGATCCCCTGTCATGGATCGCGCTGGACAGTTCCAAGCCGGATCGTCCGCAGGGGCTCGGTGCGTTGTGGGTGGCCCAAGCGGGTGAGGCGTTTAGCGTGACCAATCTTGAAAAGACCCCAGGGGACATGACCGCATTGATGCTGCCGCTTTTGTGCCAATGGTTAGGGGTCACGCATGATCGCGTGACCCATGCCGCATCGCACCGCTGGCGCTATGCAAGGGTGAAGCAGGCGCTGGGGCAGTCGTTTCTGCGCAGCGATGACGGCTCGCTGTATCTGGGTGGTGACTGGTGTATAGGCCCCAGAGTCGAGGCCGCATGGACCAGCGGCACCGCCATCGCCGACGCCATTCTGGCGCAGGGCTGAACCGAAGACCGGTTCCGGTTTCGCCAATTCAGAGCCCATCGTCACACCGGTCAACCCAAGAGCGGGGCCGCCTCGGTTATGCGTGACCTTCGCGCCATTTCAAAAGTGGTGCGAGAGCCGTTTGCAAACGTATTTTATCCTCACTGCCCAGACGCCTGAATGGCGGTCGCGCCATGCCGACCGGAACACCCATCATGTCCAAAGCCATTTTACAGCCGGGAATGACACCGACCTCGATCAACGCTTCGATGATGACATTCGCCATCTTTTGGAGTTCCAAAGCTTTGCCTGCGTGGTCTTGCTCATACAGCTTTGCAATCGCGACAAATAAATCACCCATCAGATTGTAGGTTGTCCCGATCGCACCGCTGGCACCCATGCTCAGGCCGGCCAGCCACATTTCGTCATAGCCGTTATAAATCAGCGCATCAGGGCAGTGCCTGCGCAACCGCTCCAACGCAAAAAGATCGGTCGAGGTGTGTTTGACGCCAATGATGTTTTTGTGTTGCAGCAGATCTGCCAATTCTGCCACGCTGAAGGCCTGCGTAATGGCCGGAAAATTATAGACGATCAGAGGCAAAGCAGCATTGTCGGCAACCGTCCGGTAATGGGACATCACTTCCGAGCGCGAGAACTGGTAATAGTAAGGCGTCACGGCCGAGATTGCATCATATCCCGATGAGCGGGCCACGTCGGCCAGTTTTATCACATCACGGGTCGCAACCGCTCCGACATGCGCAATCAGCTTGAGCTTGCCTTTGGCACAGTCGGCAACATGGCGAAGGCACTCTGCCCGCTCGTCGATGCTTTGCAGCATCGCTTCACCGGAACTGCCGCTGACATAAAGACCATGCACGCCTTGGCCTATGATAAATCGGACAAGGGCCTCGGTCGATTTCCGATCGATCGCATCGTCTTTGTCAAAAGGCGTGAGCAAAGCGGCATGAATTCCGCCGAGATTTTTGACTGGGTCGTTCAATGTCATCGTATGAGATCCTTGAGACAGGAGGTGTTTGAATAGACTCTGAATTTGAGGCAAGAAAGCTGCACTGGGCAAGTTTAATTTCAGCCAAGGGTTCAAACAAGAAACCGTAATACAGGATTTCGAGCGGGTATATTACGCGGTTGAAGTTTCTTGGGGCTTGGGTGCTGGATAGACTGTTCTTTGAAATTGGACTTTTCTCGAACATGGATCCTGACCTGCTATAGTGGATTTTGAAGGCCCTCTCACGTGCAGAGGGTAATCCTACCCTCATCTCGAAGGTCAATATCTCTGATCCGTATCAACCATCACAGAACCCCATCACTGATTGGCTCCCAAAAAATCCGTCGTGATCGGAAAGGATACCTAAATATGTCGATCATTTGAAAATAGAACGAACAAGGAAGGGATGATTATCAAAGGAATTTATTGATTATAGGTGAAATCTGGCGCGCCACGGATAATCAAATAGATAATATCTATGTTATTGATTTAACATTATAAATTTCACCAAAACGGTGTACACTGCGGCAGGCTCCAGTAGCATGCCATCGGAAAATAACAGATAAAGATGGTCCATAGTTGGGATCATCCAAGATAACCTAAGATGCTTCCGAAAAGTGGAGGGAAGTTGGGTCTCGGGTCAAACCACACGAAGGCATGAGGCCAGATCCGGCTATCCACATCCCGTCACCCATCACAAAGGTGATGCAAGCATCGGACGGTGAAAGGCCTGTCTGACCCAATCAATTGTTTTTGATGCCATGCATGGCAAGGCGTGTCGTAATCTGCGTGAGCCCTGTCCTCACGATCAAAACAGCCGAGACAATGGGTTCACTTATCTAGCGGGCGGGGAGCAACATCCAACCGGACAACGATCCCTTGCAGCGCTGGCGATGGCGGAGGGTAGAGGGCCATCACCAGCGGATCATGGCCGGGGATGACATGGTCGGCAGAGGCAGCCAGCTGATGCACCAGACGGTGCCCCTCCATCATTTCCGCAACATTATAGACGGCCGGAAACGGCAATTTGCGTGTCATGTTCTCGTAAAGATGCGCCGCATCCGAGGCAATAACCACCCAGCCGCGTTGTGTCCAGACGCGTACGACCTGCAATCCGGCAGAATGCCCGCCGACCCGATGCAGGCTCAGGCCATTAGCCAGTTCATCGACCCCGTCATGGAAGCAGATACGGCCGGCATACAAATGCCGGACATAGGACACAACGTCCTCGACATCGAAAGGATGACGCAACACATCATGGCACATGCAACGCCCTGTGGCATAAGCCGCCTCGCCATCCTGGACATGGAAGCGGGCCCTTGCAAAGTCATTGAGCGTTCCGGCATGATCATAGTGCAGATGGGTGAGGATAATGTCGTCCAGCTTTGTCGGATCTATCCCCAGCAAGTGGACCGCATCGGCTGGTCGTTGCAGCAAATCGCGTTTACGCTGCTTCGCTGCTTCCTGTCCGAACCCTGTATCGATCAGAAAGGCACGATCTGACCGCTTGGCCACCCAGACATAATAATCCAGTGGTGATGCGGTTTCATGGGCATCACCACCGATGAAATTATCGGAAGCCTTGCGTCTGCCATGATGCGCGTAGCGGATGGCAAACAATTCAAACGGCTCGATATTGGTCCCGTTTCCCTGTCCGTTCATTGATGGCCTCCTTGAGGACTGAAGCGTGCTTAACTAGGCGCCGGTCAGAATGGCCTCGAGCGCAATGTGGATATGCGGTTCAATTTCAATAAAGCCAGCAGCCTGCCGGCGTTCGCGCACGTCGCGCGAGCGGTCAAACGGCATTCTGACGGGATCTTGGGGATCAATCGGCCGCGTCTTGCGGACGGTCTCGGCGTAATCGGCAACCTTGGCTTTGAAATCATCAGTGCTGCCCAGTAGATCTGGGTCGATCGCGATCATGACAAATCCGAATTCTGCCAGTTCCGGCGGGATCACGGGACCACCGGCCAGAGCACCCATCAACTGCACGACAATGGCTAACCCCGCTCCTTTGGGCCCACCCCATGGCGCGAATGAGCCTTTCAGGGCCTGTTCGGGATCGATGGTCGGCTCACCCTCGGCATCGAAAGCCAGACCGGGTTTGAGAGACTTGTTCAACCGTTTGTGCAGTGTCACCTCGGCATGGATGATCGCCGAAGTGCCGATATCCCAGATCACCGGCTCCCCGTCACTAGGAAAGCCGTAGCAGATCGGATTGGTACCAAACCGTCCTTCGCTGCCGCCATAGGGCGCAACCCAGGGTGAGGCATTGGAGGCAATGATGCTGACCAGATTCTCTGCCGCAGCCTCCTCTGCGTAATAAGACAGCATGCCGGTATACCATGTGCGGTTGGCCGATACGATCGACAGGCCGGACTGTTTGGCTTTCCCTATGGCCAATTTCGTGGCCCGATCGGCCACCAGATAGCCGATCTGGTCACCCCCATCCAATACGGCAGAGACAGGCGACTGCTTGACCACACGGATCGGTTCGCGCTTGGCGCCAATCTTGTTGAAACGGTCAACAATGCTCAAGACCCTCGCCAGTCCGCCATAGGAGAGACCGCGCAATTCGCAATCCATCAAATGGCTTGAAATGGCCTCGGACTCGGCTGCATCATATCCGAACTTTGCCATGACTTTTTTGATAAGAGTTGAGGCCTCTTCCAGTGTCAGACGCATCGCGCAATCCCGGGTTTGGGGTGATATGATAAAGGGCGGCAGACTGTTATGACGGTGACCATAGGCCCTCCGCCACGAGCTCTTTGACCTGTGTCCGTACCATTCGGGCAAGGTGGCGGGTCCCCAATGTCATCGGACGTTGGGTCGATGTGACCAGCAGCAGCTGGCGTTTGATCGGCGGGCTATCGATATTCCAGAGACTCAGACGTCCCGTCTTGATCAAGTTATGAACCGGGGCATAGGGCAGGACGGTAAAACCGACACCGGCTTCTACCAGATCGATCACCGCCGGCATGGCATCAATCTCGCACTCCACGTTGAGTGTAACTCCTGCCTCCGCACAATGACGTTCGACCAGTACGCGCATGCCATGCGGCAAGCTGGCCATCACCATCGGGAAGCGGCCAAGTTCGGCGATCGAGACCGAAGCCCCAGTTGGTCGCCCCGTACCGGATGGACTTCCAATCAGATAAAGGTTTTCCTCGACCAGTGGCTCTGCCACCATCATGGTGGATTTGGGCGCACTGTAGAGCACTGCCACATCAATCTTGCCCGAGGACAGCCATTCGAGAACGTGGCCGCTATGGGCTTCAACCACTTTCAAATTCATCTTGGGAAACGCCATCCGGAACTGGCGCACAAGCGGAAGCGTCAGCACCCGCCCCACTGACGGCGGCAAACCGATAATGACGCGACCGATCGGGGTATCACCGAGGGCACGGACTTCGTTTTGAGTGGTCGTGACCAGATCGAGAATCTGGCGGGCATAGCCGTCAAGCAGTGTGCCCGCATCCGTGAGGATGACACCTCTGCCATTGCGATACAGCAATTCGACGTCGAAATCGCTTTCCAGAGATTTGACAACACGGCTCACCGAAGACTGGGCCACATCCAAGGCCACTGCGGCCTTGGAGAAACTGCCTGTTTCCACCAGTGTCGTAAAATAGACCAGCTTCTTGAGGCTCAAGGCCTCCTCGCCTGGCAGTTGACGGCCCGATAAGGGATCCGCAGGCTGTTCCTTGTTCGGTGCGCCCTCGCGCCTGTCACCGGATCGCGCCATAAAGGATCACTTCCTTATCAGGGGAGCTGAGGGCTCGGGATCAGGAAAAAAATTCAAGATTTGGCCCGCAAGCTGATCCCGACACGCCGCTCCACTTCCTTGGCCACGGCGGTAAAATCGCTTTCGGCTCCTTCATGATCATGGGTGGCCTGCCAGAGTGAATGGACTTCCGGTGCAATCGTTGTCGGCACATTCATATATTCGGCCTCCTGCTTGAACAGCATAAGGTCCTTGAACATCAGGGCCGTGGTGAAACCGAAATCGAATGTGCCGGGCAAGATCGATTTCGGGAATTTGTCCTGCGACGCGGAATTGCGGCCGCTGCCCGCGTTGATGACACTGATCATCAAGGCCGGATCGAGACCGGCTTTTGCGCCCACCGACATCGCCTCGGAGGTCACCGCAAGGGCGGTTGCAGACAGGTAATTGTTCACCAGCTTCATCGTCTGGGCCAGTCCCGGTTTTTCGCCGACAAAGAAAACCTTGCCGATAATATCCAGAACAGGCTTCAGCAGATCGAAATCCTGCTGGGGCGCAGACACCATCACAGCCAGCGTACCATTGACGGCTCCGTTCACCCCGCCCGAAACGGGACTGTCGATCATCTGGATACCACGCTCGCGCAAGGCCTGTCCAACCTCGATGGCGGTTTGCGATCCCGTAGTCGACATTTCGATGAAACGTTTGACTTTTGTGCCGTGCAAAAGACCATCAGCGCCAAGAGCCACAGCCCGTACGATGGCGGGGGTCGGAAGGGAGCTCATCACGGTCTCGACCTTCGAGGCCACGTCCTGAGGGGACACCCCTGCCACCGCGCCAAGCGCAACCAATTGCTTCAATACCTCGGGTCGGGTGTCATAGGCGACCACATGATGGCCGGCATTGATCAACCGCCGTGTCATCGGAAAGCCCATATTCCCAAGACCAATGAAACCGATATCCATCATGCACATCCATTCTTCAGAGCTGGCCCATCGGCCCGAAACAAATCAGGGCAGCTCCCTCGGGAAGCAGCCCTGACGGGGCTCATTCCATTTCATTGAAAGCCTCGCGGGCAATACGGAAAGAATCCACGGCTGCCGGAACGCCGCCATAGATCGCGACCTGCAGCAGTACTTCGCGGATTTCATCCTTAGTGCAGCCATTCTTGATGGCACCCTTCACATGGATCTTCAATTCATGCGGGCGGTTCAGGACCGAGATCATGGCAAGGTTCAACATCGAGCGGGTCTTTTTCGGAAGCTCGTCGCGGCCCCATACGGCACCCCAGCAATATTCGGTTACAAGCTCCTGAAGCGGGCGATTGAAATCATCGGCAGCGGCAAAAGATTTTTCAACATACTCCTCACCCAGCACTTCTTTACGAATTTTCATACCCCGATCAAAATATTCTTTGTTCATCGTCATCACTCCATTTCAATATCGTCCAGTGCTGCTGTTTTACAGCTTAAGGGTATTAAAAGCCTTGCTCGGACAATTTGTCACATCGGAACACCGCCCCGATGTGACAAGGATGCCAGACTGAGAACGCATTAGTTTTTCGGCCAAATCGGGGCATGGGTGGCTGTTTCAGGCGGATATACCGGAACTGGTACGCCCTTCTGCCATTGTACAATCACAACGTTGGCCCCGACGCGGCGGCCGGCTTCATCCCATTTTATCCGTCCCCCGGGGAAGAATTTAGCAGGACCTTCGGTCGTATCCATCGAACGGATTGCATCGGCAACGGCTTTGCGATCTGCCTTTTTGGCAATTTCCAAAGCTTCCTTGAAGATCCACATATCCCCATAGCTCGACAGGCTGTCTTGGGTCATCCAGGGCTCGCCGGTCTTCTTTTTGAACTGTGCCAGAATGTCTTCCTGGCCTTTGACAACCCAGTTGCCAACCGAGACCATGACACCTTCCATCAATTCGGGACCAACCGATTTGAGGACTTCGGGTGTGCCGAAATGCGCCCCGTTGGCAACAATCGGCAGCTTGCCCTGGCCCATGCCGAATTCCGACAGTTTCTCGATCATCAGCTTGTCATCCGACACGGCTGTCGGCAGCAGAAACAGCAGGTCGGGCTTGGTTGAACGCACTTTCTGGATCAGCGGAGTGGCATCGGCAAGCGGGGGAGTGAAGGTTTCGTCAACAACCAGTTTGATCCCGGCTTTCTCCAGTGCGCCTTCGCGCATCGGCTTGGCAAAGCCGGAAGCCGCGGCGGTATTGTCGACCAGGATGGCTGCTGTTTTGACTTTGGCACCGACACGTTCACCGACAGCCAGAACCGCCGGCAGCACAGCCTTGGCCTGTGCATCCGCATGCAGGGAGGTCTGGAAAATATATTTGAACCCGCGCGTATTGATCTGGTCGGCGTAGGACAAAGTTGTCATCGGCAATTCGGCACGCTCGGTCACTTCGGTCACAGCCAGTGTGAACGAACTCAGCCAGGCACCGGTCGCGGCAACCAGATCAGGCTCCTGGGAGACCATGCGCTGTGCGGCATTCTTGGCTTTTTCCGCGCTGTCGCTGGTGTCGAATGTCAGCAGTTTAAGCTTGGCGCCGCCCATGGATTTGATACCGCCCGAGGCATTGATATGGTCAATCGCCAGTTCGGCACCTTTTAGCATCAACTCGCCCTGTCTGGCCCAGGGGCCTGAGAATGGCGCGATCAAACCAACCTTGATCTCGTTGGTTTGGGCCATGGCAGTGCCGACCAGCAAGCTTGCGGCGCCGAGCGACATCAACAGTGTTCTGCGTATCATTGACATGGTGTTCTCTCCCTTGAGTTTTATGGCCCAGTAGATTGTCACAATGATCATCACCCGAGCGTTTCAGTACTTTGTGCCTGCGTCCCTTCGTGTGCCGGCCGGAGCCGACCCTGCTTCTGTTTACATGCCGAGATAAGCCTGCCTAATCCGCTTGTCTTCCAGTAATGTCTGGTGGGGGCCCTGCAGCACCACCTTGCCGGTTTCAAGCACATAGCCTCTGTCACAGGATTCCAGCGCCTCGGCCACACGCTGTTCGACGAGCAGGATCGACAATCCTGCTTTCACCCTGATGTCGATGATGCGTTCGAAAATGATATCCGCTACGGCGGGTGCCAGGCCCATCGACGGTTCGTCAAGCATCAGCAAGCGCGGGGCGCTGGCCAGGCCACGGCCAATGGCCAGCATCTGCTGCTCGCCGCCAGACAATGTGCCTGCCAATTGCTTGCCGCGTTCTGCCAGGATCGGAAAAAGCGACAGGATCATGTCCAGAATTTCGGCATGTCTGCGCTGGCCCTCCTCGGTATATGCCCCCATCGACAGATTATCGGCAACCGACATATTGGGGAAAACCTGACGCCCCTCCGGCACATGGGCAATGCCCATATGGGCACGCTGGAAGGCTGGCACGGCAAGCAGGTCTTTTCCTTCGAACAGGATCCGTCCCTGGCGCGGCGGAACCACACCCGATATGGCTTTGAACAAGGTGGTCTTGCCGGCGCCGTTCGGGCCGACAATGGCCACGAACTCACCTTTGCCAACCGTCACCGACACATCGGAAACCGCTGTCAAACCACCATAGGCTACACTGAGGTTTTCAATTTCAAGCACGGTTGGCCCACTTCTTTCCGAGATATGCCTCAATCACTTTGGGATCTTTGGTGACATCTGCCGGTTCACCCAACCCGATCACCGCACCGTGATCGAGCACGAGGAACGTGTCAGCCAGACGGACCATGGCCTGCATCGTGTGTTCGATAATCACGATCGTCACACCGCGCGCCGCGATAAAGCGGATCACATGCAGCAAATCCTCGACTTCGCCGCTGCCGAGCCCGGCCAGTGTTTCATCGAGCAGCATCAGCTTGGGTTTTCCGGCCAGTGCACGCGCCAGTTCCATCAACCTCAATTCCTTGTTGGTCAGGGAATTGGCCAGACGGTCTGCAGAGTCGGCTAGGCCGACAATTTCGATGGCCTCCATGGCTTGCTGGCGTGCCATATCATCATTCTCGTTGGCCGAAATCGCGCCGACGATGACATTGTCCAGAACGCTCATCCGCATGAAGGGACGCACGATCTGGAAGGTGCGGCCGACACCGAGACGGCAGACCTCATTGGGCCGCAAACCGGTGATGTCCTGGCCATCTAGCAAGATTTGCCCGGTGCTGAGCGGCGTAAATCCGTTCAGCAGATTGAACAGCGTGGTTTTACCCGCCCCGTTGGGACCGATGATGCCGAAAATCGCGCCTTTGGGGACATCAAAATTGACATTCTGGACGGCTTTCAAGCCACCATAATTTTTCGAAACATTGCTCACCCGCAAAATCACCGGCGCATCAGCCGTAGGTTTGGTGCGATGGAGACTGGCTTCTTCCAGAACCTTGCTGCTTCCTGCCTCGCGACCGCGACCGGAGTAAACCGGCATGAAGCGATCTCGAATACCCCAGAACAACCCTTCGGGTGCGGCAATGATCACGCCGATAATAGCAAAGCCGAACACCACGCCCTGAATGCCGGGCAGCATATGCCCCAACTCGGCATGCAGGACTTCACTCAAGGGGATCAGGATAACACTGCCTATGACGGGACCCCAAAATGTGCCAACACCGCCGAACAGGGTCACGATCAAGGCCTGTGCCGAGGTCAGCATTCCGAACACCGAGGGCGGGGTCACTACCAGCAGCACAATGGCATAGAGACCACCGATAGCACCTGCGACCGCTCCGGACAGAATGATGGCTTTCAGCTTGGCACGGAGAATATCAATCCCCACCGCATCGGCCGCTGCCTCGTTCTGCTTGATCGCCAGCAGGGCCAGACCGAACCGGCTCAACTCGATCCAGCGCGACAGCATCATGGCCGCCACCATCATCAAGGTTGCCGTCACGACATAGCCGAACTGGTCGGCAAACTGCATGTAGGCCAGACCGTTTTCACGCTTGTAGGGAATGGCGACTTCCTGATAGCCGAGCCACTCGAACACATAGAGAAGCGCCAGCGGGTAAGCGAGCATGGCCAGGGCGAAATAATGTCCCCGCAAGCGGAAGGTCGGCCAACCGATCAGGGCACCCGACAGACCGCCGACAACCATACTGACCGGAATGCCGATCCAGGGGGTAAGTCCGAATTTGACCAGCAGCAGAGTGGTTGTATAGGCGCCAAGACCGAAGAACGAGGCATGGCCGAAAGACACCAGCCCCGAATAGCCGCTCAGCAGGTTCCAGGCCAGCCCCATGGTTGCCCAGATCGGAACTAGCGTCAGGATCAGCTTGTAATAGGAGCTATCGAACCAATAGGAAAACAGCAGATAGGCTGCAGCAAAGCCGATGATCGGCAATGTCTCACGGAGGAATGAATAGCGTCCGAACATGCTCAGGTCCTTTCCGCATTACGGCCGAAAAGACCTTGTGGTTTCAGGAAGATCACCAACAGGAACACGATAAAAATCGCGGTGTTCTGTAACTGTGTCGGCAGGATCAGTGTCGACATCTGCTGCACCAGACCGATAATCAACCCGCCCCAGAAAGCTCCGATAATCGAACCCATGCCACCGAGCACCACGCCGGCATACATCACGATCACAAATTCGATCCCGACATAGGGCTGGAAGGGATAATAGCTTGCCACCAAACCGCCGGCGATGCCGGTGATTGCAACGCCCAATCCGAAAGCAATGCGATGGGCGTGATCGACATCGACACCGACATAGGTCGCCGATTGGGGATTGTCGGCTGCGGCACGCAAGGCTTTTCCGAAGCGGAATTTGGTGACAAAGACATAAAGGCCGAACGCAACCAGTACCGAGACTGCGGCGCCGACAAAGCGGGCTTTATTGATGAAAATCGAGACCGCATCTCCAAAGAGTGGTCCGACTTCCCAGGCCGTCCTCGACAGGGGTGTGCGGATCGAGAGCGGTTCCGAACCGAAGAAAATCAGAGCCCCGTTGGAGATGACCAATGCAACACCGAGGGTCAGGATCAACTGCGCAAAATGACCCTCGCCTTCAAGTCCCGCCACCTGCACCCCGGTGACGCGGGTGACAAGGTAACGATGGACAAAAATGCCTATGATGAAAAGAATCGGCCCTGTGATGATGGCTGCGGCAACCGGCCCGAAAAAAGGCCCCAACACCGCCAGAAGCCCTAAACTGGTGGCCAGATAATAGGCACTGTACATGCCGAGCATCATGAAATCGCCCTGGGCGAAATTGATGACCCGCATCACGCCGAAAATGACGCCCAATCCTGCACACATCAGGCCATAGATGCAGCCGATTAGCAGACCTGCGGCCAATGCCTGCAAGATGTTTTCAGTGATGATGGCCAATTCACCCAAGTTCGCTTCCCCTTTTTGCCCTAAACCCAACCAGTCTATCAAGCAGAGAATACATAGCATTCTTGATGTGCCATTTGGTCGTCAAAACACCTCGAACTCCTCCCGCGGTTCTGGAACCGCGACAGTCTGGATCAACGGATAAAAATGACTTTCCATCCTGTCATCATGCGGGGAAGCCAATCAATAGCCTGTTCGAGAGCAGGAAACGGGCCATGCACGCCCCTGATTTCAGCCGCCTCCCCCTTCATCGCTGGGCAGTTCATCCGCCCTGGTCACTCATTGGTATTAGGCCTAAGTGTCGACAGATTAGAGTCGCCGTCAAGATCAAATGTCGATCATAATATTATTTTTTGCATTTTTTCAATCCCTTGGGCTGCCTATTCCACTTATTCCGGTGCATCCCATGACATCGGCATCATCGATATTTTTCAAAATAGGGCAGCGTCATCGGGCCGCGCTCGACAAAGACAACCGAGACCCTGTCACCGATCGAAAGCCCGTCAGCCGAAGCGCTGACAAGGGCACTGGACAAGCGCGGCCCTTCGTCCAACTCGACTTGCACAACATGGTAGGGAATCTCGGCCGCAAAGGAAGGAAACCAGGCTTTGTGGACCACCGTGAAGGTGGAGATATGGCCCAAGCCCTTTGATGGACGCCACTCCAGTTGATCACCGAAGCAAAAGGGGCAGACTGGGCCTGGTGGCAAATGCGGCTTGTCGCAGTCGACACAGGTCGGCAACAACAGCCGGTGCTGCGCACATCCGTCCCAGAACGGTTTGGTGTCCGGCGAAATTCGGGGCAGCGGCTTATCCGGCATCCCATTCATGTGCCAAGCTCCTTCATCCCGTGCGCTCATCGGTGAGGATCACGCCATCCCCCCAACTCGTTCCCCATTGCAGGGCTTTGGCACCGCTGATCTGGCGTTGTCCGGCGGTCCCGCGCAGCTGGCGGACCATTTCTGCGATCGAATTCCAGCCTGCCACATGCGCCTCGGCCAGAAGCCCGCCGGATGTATTGACCGGCAGGGCGCCGCCCAAGGCAATACGGCCGCCTTGCACAAAATCGGCAGCCTCGCCCAAACCGCAATATCCGAAACGTTCCAGCGTAAACAGGACCAGCGGAGAGAAGGCATCATAGGTATAGAGGCCCTGGATATCGGCACGGGCCAATCCTGCGCTTTCAAAAATCTCGAGATCTTCGGAGCGGGCAGGCGTGCGCATGCCCGATTGCTGGTTGATCCCCATCCCGCGCGGCGAGAAGATAAACTCCTCGCGTCCGGCCCTGATCCCCTGCATGCCGGAAATATGGACAGGCTTCTGTCTGAGATCACGGGCACGTTCGTCTGTTGTCACCAGCACGACAACCGCACCGTCATTGATCAGCGAGCAATCGAACAGTCTCAACGGATCAACCACCATGCGGGCTCCGAGGTAATCCTCGAGCGAAAGCGGCTTTTGCAAAATCGCCTGTGGATTGAGACTGGCATGATGGCGCATGGTCATCGACACCGCAGCCAGTTTTTCAGCCGTTGCTCCGTAAAGATGGGCATAGCGCTGCATGGCCAATGCGGCTCCGCCTGCCGGAGCCGTCAGGCCATAGGGCGGGCTTTCGCCATGGCTGCCGCCCTCTTCCCGATTGCCTTCGACATCATGCGGACCACCCAGAAAGCCGCGCTCGCGGGTAAAGCTGACAGCCGTAATGCATGCCACGACATCAGCCATGCCGGAAGCCACAGCAAACGCGGCGGTTTGCAAAGTCTGCGCGGTAAAACGGCCATGCAACCATGTCTGGTTCACATAGCGGATGTCCAATCCGAAGGCCTCGGCATAACGGTCATAATCCGAACCCAGCGGCCAACCCAGGTGCAAGGACAGGCCGTCCACATCACTGCGTTGCAACCCCGCATCGGCCAATGCCGCCTTGAAAGCCGCCGCCCCCAAGGCCAACTGGCTTTGAGGCAAAGAGCGGCCGAACGGGCTCCAGCCGATCCCGACAATGGCGGCTTTGGGCAGTACGCGCCGGCTCATAGATTGGGTCGCAACACAAGGCGGCCGGTCACCGCACCACGCTCGACCAGTTCATGGGCTTGGGCAGCCTGATCGAGCGGCAATTCACGTTCGATAATCGGCTTCACCTGACCGCGGCGGACCAGCTCCAGACAGTCCTGCAGCTGCTTGCGGGTCGTGCTGGTCGCACTCAGCATCGATATGTTTTTGAGGAACAGTTGCGCAGGATTGAAGGGCACGAAATCACCCGTCAATTGCCCGATCAGCAACCAGCGTCCGCCGACACCGATGCTTTTGCGGGTCGGCTGGAAAATCGGCGTCCCGACATTGTCGACCGCCACATCGACACCGCGACCACCGGTCAGACGTTTGACCTCGTCGGAAAAATCCTCGCCTCGCGCGTGAACCACGACTTCATCGGCCCCGAGCTCGCGCAGCAGCGCCGCTTTGGCGGGCGAAGTTGTCTGGGCGATCACCCGCGCACCGGCCAGTTTGCACAATTGCACCGCATGCACACCCAAGCCGCCGCCTGCGCCGGTGACCAAAGCGGTTTCGCCCGGCGCCAGATGCCCGACCTCGCGGATCGCATTCAGAATGGTCCCGATCGTACACGACACGATCGAGGCCTGCGAAAGATCGACCTCGTCGGGCACCAGAGCCACATTGTCAGCCTCGACAGCAACAAATTCGCCGTACCCGCCTGTCAGGCCCCAATCCCCGAGAAATTTACGGTCCGGACACAGAGTTTCAGATCCTGTCCGGCAGAACCGGCATTCCCCGCATACATGGAAGCGTTGGGCTGTGGCGACACGGTCACCGACTTTGAAATGGCGGACCTCGGTCCCGACTTCCTCGACTGTCCCGGAAATCTCGTGCCCCAAAATCAGCGGCATCTTCACACCGGCTTTCAAGGTGCCGTTGCGTGTCACAATATCATGGAAGCAGACACCGCAGGCATGGACCCTGATCACAATCTCGCGGGGCGCGGCCTTGGGCTTGGAAACATCCTCGCAGCGCAATACATCGACACGTCCCGGCTCACGCACCACCAATGCTTTCATCATGCCAGCTCTCCCTATCCGTTCCGCCAGTCGGGATTGTACGCTCTTGACGAGTCTGCTGATCCAATCCATCGCATCATGATCTGCTAATTGCACTGATACGCAAGATCAGTTTTGTGCCCAGCAACTGCATAGCTGTTATCCGGAAATTTGGTGCCTTCCGCGGGCGACTTCACCGCTAAAGTGCTGGTCAAATATAAAGCCAGAAGGCTCTGGGGTGGGGGAGAATCTGGATGAGCATGACCGGCCTTGCAGGAAGACCAGCCATCGTTGGTGTCGGCACGACACCCTACGGGCGATTGCCCGAATATGATCAATATGATCTCGGCGCCTGGGCTCTCAAAGAGGCGCTGGCGGACTCCGGCCTCTCACTGGGCGATCTGGACGGCTTGATCGTCAGCCGGATTGGCGACTACCAGCGGTTCGGTGAAATGCTGGGCATCAATCCGCGCTTTACTGCACAATTGCCCGGGCAGGGCAGGATGGCTGGCATTGCAGTCCAGCAGGCAGCGATGGCCATTGCCACCGGAATGGCCAGTGTTGTCGCTATTGTCTACGGCAATAATGGACGCAGCAGCCATGACCGCTATGGCGGTGAAGGCGATCAATACGGTTCCGGCGGAGCCGGTCAATGGTTCCCCTACGGCATGACGTCCCCGGGGGCCTTGCATGCCATGCTGTTCGAGCGTCATTCGGCTCTATACGGCACCACGAGCGCGCAATTGGCAGAGATTTCCGTCACATTCCGCCAGCATGCCACGCTGAATCCGCAAGCGGTTATGCGTGATCCGATCAGCATCGACACCCACCAGAATTCACGCTTCATCTGCGAGCCGCTGCATCTGTTCGATTACTGTCTGATCAATGACGGCGGTGTTGCACTAATCATGACCGGACAGGACCGGGCGAAAGACTGCCGGAAAAAGCCTGTCTATATCCGGGGCGTCGAACAGGCGACCGCCCTGTCCGACAGCTCCATGCCGCCCGATGATTTCTGGCGCAAGCCGATGCAGTCCATCAGCAAGCGGATCTATAAAAAGGCCGATTGCTCGCGCGACGAGCTTGATGCGCTTATGATCTATGACAACTTTACCCCCACCGTTCTGTTTTCGCTCGAGGGCTACGGCTTTTGCCCGATTGGCGAAAGTGGCCCTTGGGTGAGTGAGGGGCACTTGCGGCTCGGGGGAAGGTTTCCTTCCAATACAAGCGGTGGCCATCTGTCGGAGAGCTATATGCAAGGCTGGGCACTGAATGTCGAGGCGGTGCGGCAGATCCGGGGCGAATGTGGCGATCGCCAGGTCGTGAATGCCGAATTGATCCAGTATATGGCGGCCGCCCCGATCTGCACCTCGATTATCTATGGAGCATCGCCACGATGACCCCGGACCATATCCATGCCAAGCCCCTGCCGGTGATAGACCACCACAACCGGACCTTTTGGGAAGGGACACAAGCTCACGAATTGCGTCTGCTCGCCTGTGATGACTGCAACCATATCCGGTACCAGACATTTTCGACCTGTCCGCATTGCGGTAGCAACGCTCGCCATTGGATCCGCGCGTCAGGGAAAGGCACCGTCTGGTCCTGGACACGCTTCCACAAAACCTATTTTCCGGGCTTTTCCAGAGACATGCCCTATGTGGTTGTGGTGGTCGAGCTGGATGAGGGGCCGAAGATCTACGCCAATATGGTGGACATGCACGTGCAACCCAAAATCGGTACACGGGTCAAAGCCGTGTTTGAAACCGTGACGGCAGAAGTCACTCTGGTCAAGTTTAAACCGGCTTAGCCCGAGAGGTGATCCGATGAACGCTGCACCCAGCCTCACGCGCCGGATGGCCATGATGGCACAGGCCACCGATATTATGGCACTCGGACCGGAGCCGCGTGAGAAAGCGCGACTTTGTCTGGCTGATTTTCTCTCCTGCATTTTCGAAGCCTCGGATCTGCCATGGAGCCGCCAAGGCAAGTCCCTGGCCACTCCATTACACCAAGGCTGCACGATTATGGCCTCCCCGCTTAAAGCCAGCGCGATGGATGCCGCTTTCGCCAATGCCGTGATGGCACATGGACTGGTCCGCGAGGATATGCATGCGGCCAGCAACAGCCATCATGGCGTGGTGGTCTGGTCGAGCCTGCTGGCTTTATCGGAAACCGTGCCGGTCACTGGCCGGCAATTGATTGATGCCGCCATCCTGGCTTACGAGGCCGGCGCGCGTTTGGGCCGCGTTCTGTTCGACAAGGAACTGGCGCGGCTGTTCCGGCCAACCGGTCTCACCACCCCGATCGGTGCGACTTTGGGGGCGGCACGCTTGCTCGGCCTCACGGTGGACCAAACCGTGTCGGCTCTGGCCCTGGCGGCCAATCAGGCCGGCGGGCTGAACCAGTGGCCCCATAGCGGCAGCAGCGATATGTATTTCCATCCCGGATTTGTGGCCAGGAGCGCCATCACCGCCGCCCTGCTCGCCCAGGCCGGCGCCGAAGGATCGGAAGAAATCCTGGAAGGCGAAGCTGGCCTGTTTGCCAGCTTTGCGCGCCGCACGGCCCCGGACGGGATTGAACTGTTTCCTGAAGGGCAAGCCGATATCCTGAACGTCTATTACAAGCCTGCTCCGGCATGCAACTATGCCCAGACAGCCAGCCAATGCGCTTTGACACTGATACAGAGACAGTCACTGGCGGCGGCCGATATCGCGGCAATCTCGATCCGCGTCTCGGACGCCGCCCTGCATTATCCGGGCTGCAACGCGAAAGGGCCGTTCGTGCGCGCCCTGCAAGCCAAGATGAGCATCATCTTTTCGACAGCGGCCGTGCTGGCCACTGGGCGCATCGACGAGGACAATTATCACCAACTCGACAACCCCGTCATCAACAGACTGATAGACATGACGGATCTGCAAAGCACCATTGACTATACTTCGGCTTTTCCTGCAAAGCAGGGCACAAGCCTGTCGATCACCCTCGTCAATGGCAGCATATTGAACATCGCGCAGGATGATGTGGTTCCCGCCAGTGCCGATATGGTCCATGAAAGGCTAACGAGGGCTGTGAGCAGGACAAGCGGCGGGCAGACCGCAACCGATTTGCTGTCTGTGCTGGATCGATTGGAGACAATGGACAGCATCACTCCGCTGACAGAGCTATGCCGCACCCGCTAGGCAAGCGCCTCACCCCAAATAGAGCGGACGGGCCATGCCTGTGCATCCGGTTCCGGTGATCGCGAACAGCTTTCCGGCATCCGGCTGGGCCTCGCGCTCGGCCTCGCTGAGGTCATAGGTCATCGAGGTCATGAAAAGGGTTGCCATATCCTTGCCACCGAAAGCCAGTGCTGTGGGACGTGTCACAGGAACATCGAGACGCCGATCGACAGTTCCATCCGGATTGTAGCGCACCAAACGGCCCGCACCGACTTCCACCACCCATAACCCGCCTTGCGCATCGAGCGTGCATCCGTCGGGGCTCGAATGGCTCTCGCGCAATCTGGCAAAGACGCGCTGGTGGCTGGCTTGCCCAGTCGAAGCATCGAAATCATAGGCATAGATAACACCGGGCCCGGAATCGCAGTGGTAAAGCACGGTCTGCGCTTGGTTCCATGAAATGCCGTTCGACAGCACGATCCCGTCACCCTGTCTGGAGACCAGTCCGTCAAGCCCGAGACAATAGAGATGGCCGATCGGCTGTGTGAGGCGGCGATCCATGGTCCCGAACCAGAACCGGCCCTGGACATCACTGGCCCCGTCATTGATTCGCTCGATCTCGAAATCAATTCCGCAGTCCAATTCCGCAGCAATCTCAGCTTTGCCTTTAACCAGACGCAAACGCGCCAGCTTACGGCGAAACGCCATCAGCACGCCACCATCCGGCATGAAGGCATAGGAGCCGGGATATTCAGGCAAGGACCAGACCTCTGTCAGGCCGGTTTCGGGAGCATAGGCCGCCATGCGGCTTCCTACACAATCAATCATATAGAGCCGCCCGTCCTGTGCGTTCCAGACCGGCCCCTCACCCAACACCATTGTGGCATCGCCCACGGCAGTGATTGTGACCATGCTGATTGCCCTCCTCCCGAATGTGCCGCTTGCCCAGATAGAGGCAGCGGCAGCATGCCAATGAACATGCCTCATCATGCGCCCATCGGGCTTCGGAAAAAGCACCAGCAAACGAATAGCTGTTATGCTTTCGCTTGCAGCATATTGTCACCATAGCGATTGTGATCGCCCGTCCGTGATGCCATGCTTGCCGCCAAAATGGCGGAACCGACCTGCCCTAGTAACCAAGGGAGAGCCATCATGCAGATGCCGACAGCCAGAACCATTCCCGCTTTGATCGAGGAATTGGCGCAGCGTTGGCCGGAGCGCGAGGCCATTGTCGACGGAACGAAACGCTACACCTATCCGCAGTTGCGACAGGCTGTGCAAGACTTTGCCAAAGGCCTCTATGCCATGGGCATCCGTAAAGGAGATAAGGTCGCCATTCTGATGGGCAACCATGCCGAATGGATCATCGCCGATCTCGCCATCTGTTCACTGGGGGCCATCATGGTCGGCTTGAACACATGGGTGACAGACCGCGAATTGAAATATCTGATCAACCATTCCGATGCCCGTATGCTGATCACCTGCGACTATTTTCTCAAAACCAATTATACAGCGATGCTGGGCGATCTGGAACCGCACCACGACAATCTGCCAGCTCTGGAAATGATCGTCCAATATCCCACGGCAACCTATAAGACAGCCCTTTCCTATCACGAGATTCCGCAACGCGGGACCATGGTCGATGACGAGATAATTCGGCATATGGCCGAGGCTGTGCAGCCCGATGATGTGAGTTATATCCTCTACACCTCCGGCTCGACCTCAACCCCCAAGGGAGTGCAGTTGCAGCACTATGCCCTGATCGAAAACATGTGGCATATCGGCGAGCGCATGGGCGTAACCGAGCGTGACAAATTATGGCTTGCAGTGTCACTGTTCTGGGGATTGGGCTGCGAGAATGCATTGTTCAATATCCTTACCCACGGTGCCTGCATTGTTTTGCAAAACCATTTCGAGGCCGGCGAAGCCCTGCGTATCATCGATGCCGAACGCTGCACGCTGTATTACGGCACCCCCAATATGGCCCAAGCGATCGAAGACCATCCGGAGCGCTCACGCTACGATCTCGGTTGCATGCGTGGAGGTGGTACGATCGGCTCGCCAGAACAATTCGCGCGCATTCTGAGCTGGGGTGCCAAGGATATCTGCAATATTTACGGCCTGACCGAAACCTATGGCAATTGCAATGTGACGGACTACCGCATGCCGCTCGAACAGCGTCTGACCACTGTCGGGGAACCTTTGCCCGGCGTCGACATGCGCATTGTCGATGAAGCGACTGGACACGTTCTCGGTCCCAACCAGATCGGCGAAATCCGGATGAAAGGCTATGTCACCATCGGCTATTACAAGGACGAGGACAAGAACCTCGCTGCCTTCGATGAAAACGGATATTTCTGCACAGGCGATATCGGTTTTCTTGACGACAACCGCAATTTGCATTTCCGTGGCCGCATCAAGGAAATGATCAAGACGGGTGGAATCAATGTTTCCCCAGTCGAAGTCGAGGAAGTATTGATGAAACATCCTTCGGTGCGTATTGCCTATGTTGTCGGCGTGCAGGATAGCGTCAGGGATGAAATCATCGGCGCCGTCATTATCCAGAACCCCAAATCACCGGCAGAGCGCAGCGTTTTGGAAGAGTTTGCCCGGCAGGAAATGGCATCCTACAAATGCCCGCGCCAATACATCTTCCTCAACGAAACCGACCTACCCCTCACCGTGACGGGCAAGATACAAAAAAACAGGTTGCACGAATTCTTTGTAAAATCCTGACAGTCAACAGCACAAGATCTCCGATTTCAACGCGCAACCACCTGCTGATTGGCCATCCGGTAGGATTGGTCAACCAGACGCATGACCGGAACCATATCTGCCAGCGATGCGACAGGCTGTTGTCCGGCACGAACCCTTCGGATCACATCATGCACGAAGGTCCGGTAATGCGGGACATTGGTGGTGAGACAGACCGCCTTGTGGCTATGCCCGTCATTGTTGGTGATTTCGATGGTCTCTGGATCGTGGGCGACAAGATAATCCTGCCCGAAACGGGCCGAATAATGCATGTCGAAATGATTGGTCGGCGCCGGAAACAGATAGCCTGTTTCAATTGTGCATAATGCGCGTCCGCGGCCGATGCTGACCAAGGCATAATCCTCGACCGGATAGCCCCAGGCTGCATTGGACATGCTGGCTGATTTCACTTCGGCCCCATCACCAAACAGACAATGGCATATATCGTAGAAGTGGATGCCCAGATTGATATTACAACCGCCGCCCGCAGACACCGGATCAAGCATCCACTCGCACTTTGCATTGATATAGCGTGAGGCAAGACCCGCAATAAAACGGAACGATAGATAATGCACACCCTGAACACTGAGATCCTGCAGACGCTTGAAATAGTCACCGTGACGGAACACCAACGGCACAGCTACAAAATGGCTCTTTTTTTCAGCGAGGGTGGCGATGTCAAGAATTTGCTGCTGGTCGAGACCGCAAGGCTTTTCAAGTGCGAAAGGGATACCCTCACCCATCAGAAACAGCGCAGCCTCTATCATTTCGCTATGCTTGCCAAGCACGATGACAAAATCCGGACGGACAGCGGCACATAGATCCCGATAATCGGTAAATCCCTTGCACTGATGCTTGCTGGACAGATCATTGACGAGCAAAGGATCTGGATCACTCATGGCGACAACGTCGACATCGGCGATCTCCCGCATCGGCTCAAGATATAAAAAGAGATGCCAATGCGACGCGCCGATAAAGGCTACTTTCATTCTGCTTTGCGTGTTCACTCAAGCAACTCTTTCTGATGTTAAAGGCTTTAAACCAAGCAGGAGAGCTAACCCCCGAAAATTATCCATTCAGCTATGACCAGTGTCAATTTATTCATCTTATTTTATCACTATTTTATGCCGTGAGTGGACTTGCCCCCATTTCACCGTACACTTAGGGTTAATCGAGAGGGCTTAAGGATAAGCCCTCATCAATACCAAAAGCTATCAGTCTTTTCCTGTCCTTTCGGGATCGGCGCTGTTCTCACTATCGGCCACAATCACGGCATGAGACACAAACAGCTCCAAAAGACCTCTCGGCTACACAGCAAATCAGATTTATGGCACCCATTGGTGGGTGACGTCCCTGCATGGGCGCGTGACGCCAGCTATGTCAGAGTGGTGGATGGTAGTGCTGTAGCGAGTTCATCCATGCCTGCCATTGATCAAACAGTCTTGTCATCAACCAACCTGCTGACAATTGCGAATGTTGCGGCATCACTGCAGGTATCTACCAAAACAGTCCGCCGCCTCATCGATCGTGGTGAATTGGATGCCATTCGGATTGGGCGGTCGATCCGCATCCAGCCTGGAGCCCTCGCACTCTTGATCAGTCGGAGGGCGAGATGAGTATTTTGGGCGTTCAGCCAATTTGCTGTTGTCGCCATTCGAGCGCAATTTTTGAGATGCTTTTGGGTGACATTGTCGGTTTTTGCT
>Ga0114972_10000556_pt1 | contig 27813 bp, 24 predicted proteins | sample M_140807_EF_Meta_FD_87354 | JGI IMG/M metagenome (GOLD analysis project Ga0114972, IMG submission 87354) | Freshwater microbial communities from Lake Montjoie, Canada to study carbon cycling - M_140807_EF_MetaG | ecosystem: Environmental > Aquatic > Freshwater > Lake | place: Lake Montjoie...
AAACAAATCCAAGTCTTGCCGGTCAGGCAAGCTTGAAATTTGCTTGGCTATTTCTTCACCGAATTGTCAAAGATCTTATCGTTGCGGTCATCATCCCCTTAGGAATAACAACCACAACTGCGCGTTTCGTTTCCGTTTCAGCGCGTCCCAATCGCTTAGGACTTTGATTTTTTACACTCGTTTGAACCGATTGTCAACGCCCCCCCAAAAATCCAGTCGAACTTCTTTCAAAATCCAGTCCGCTCCATTGCGTCCTGGTTCCGAATCCGTTTGCGTTAAACCAATAATAAATCGTGATTTACGAAACCACGTTCTGTTATTTTCCCCGCTCCTAAAACCCCGCAAAAATTTTCCCAAAGTATTTTTTTTCCTCGGGGGAATCACTCCAAAATCCCAACATTTCCCCCTTCTGAAACCGCCTGGAAATCCTTTGAACTTGGCTCTTTTAACCAAAAGTTTTCTCAACCAGGTTTCCTTCCTCGACCTTTTCCTTGGTTTTTTTGGGCTTAATTCTCCACAAGCCACTAAATCCAAGGTATTTGCGATAAACATCCATGATGTTCTTCAAAACTCTCCAACGATTTTCGTTCTGGGAAACCCATGCCTGCCAGTTCCCAGGATATTTCCATTCGGCCCTTAATTTTTCCCCTTGAAACCTCATCAGAGTGGGCAAAAACGGCGGCCCGGAAACGGATCCATACCCACTTTTCTTCACCGCACACACCACAGGTGGCTTTTAGACTACGGATTTGGCCAGATGAACGCCTTTGGTCGCTTTGGGGGGTTAGATTGGCCAGTAATGGCCTCAGGAAATGGAAAAAGAGAACCGGATTCCTCCGCTTCCCCTTTTTTGTTCGCCAAACAAACTGAATTAGCCTTGGAGCACTAAACAAAAAGGCTACTGACCGATTCGTTCTTGTGAATCCGTTTGATCGCATCGGCCAGGAGGCCGGCAACAGTTAACACCTGAATTTTAGGAAGCTGCTTTTGAGGGGGAAGTGGAATGGAATCCGTTATGATTACCGAAGAAACCGGGGCGTTTTTAAGTCTTTCAATCGCTGGCCCTACCAGTACCCCATGGGTTGCACAAACATGGATTTCCCTGGCACCTTGGGCCTTTGCGACATGTGCCGCCCCTACGACGCTCCCTGCGGTCGAAATCATATCGTCAAAGATGAAAACCACTTTCCCATCAAGCGAAGGCCCAATCAGATTTGCTTGACTGGTTTCCGTTGCACTGGATCGCCGTTTATCAACGATTGCAATAGAACCGCCGAGCTTCTTTTGGAACGCCAGCGCTTTTTTAATACTGCCTTCATCCGGGCTTAGGACGATAAAATCGTCGCTGGGGATATTGAGTGACCGAACATGCTCCACAATAACAGGAGCCGCATGCAAGTGATCAACCGGGATATCAAAAAAGCCCTGTAACTGTGCTGCGTGAAGGTCCAACGCCAAAACCCGATCCACCCCTGCCGTCGTCAAAAGGTTTGCCACCAATTTTGCGGTAATAGGAACACGGCCTACATCTTTCCGGTCTTGGCGGGCGTACCCATAGTAAGGCAAAACCGCTGTAAGCCTTTCCGGGCTCGATCGGCGGAACGCATCAACAATAACCAAAAGCTCCATCAAGTTTTCATTAACCGGCGGGCAAGTTGGTTGAACGATAAAAACATCCCGGCCCCGGACATCCTCCTCAATTCGAACAGATGTTTCCCCGTCCGGGAAGTTTCCCAAGGTCATCCTTCCAAGGGTATCACCCAGGTGTTGGACAATTTTCTCCGCCAATGGCAAATTGGCTCGTCCACTAAATACCCGGAGTTCATCGTGTAGCATGATTGGCTGCGCGCCCGATTAGGAGTAGGGCCCCTGACGGAACGGGCCAATACTACTTATTTAAGAATTCGGTCAGTTAGGTCCAAGGATTCTGCCGCCACAGGGATCAATATTGAGCGGGCTTTCCGCCATTGCTCCTTTTTTGGGCAAAGTGGAATGATGATTGGCCCACTTCCCGATGCATTCTGTAAGCCCTTGCCCTAAAAATAAGGAAAGATTAACTTGATGGACTTTTGGTGCCCAAAGGAATGGGAAAGCTCAACCCCTTTTTTGTTTCCTTTAGGGCCATTCCAGCCGACGGAATTCCTAAAAGCAGATTTGTTCAAGAAATGACTTATTTAATATGCTCTAAAAAAATACATCCTTTCTATTTTCCAACAATTAAACCCTGTTTATATAAACATTTTTGTTACTTTGATAAAATAACTGCCTGGAAAAATCCATGGCTGAAATAAACCCACATTTGGATCCTGAATTTACAATAAATTTTGACGCCGGAACACTTGTGCTTAGTGGGCCAATTCCGTCGTGGGTGCCCGAACACAGTTGGGTAATTTGGGATTCCCGCGAGTCCGTTTTTCGCGCCGAAGGTAAGCGATACCGCGATTTGGTTAGCTTGGCACAAGAAAACAAATCCAAACTGAAGGACAATGTCCGGGCTTATCAAAAGTTGAATTTGACCCTGCAAACGGATCGTAAACCTTTCCCGCACCAGAGCGAGGCGGTAGATCAATGGTGGTCATCCGGTGCGATGGGCTTGGTTGTTTTACCCACCGGAACCGGAAAAACCTTTGTTGCAATTCTTGCAATGCTTCGGGCCCAAAGGTCCACGCTGGTGGTAACTCCCACTATTGAATTGATGATTCAGTGGCGTCGCGAATTGGGAATCGCCCTTGGGGTCCCGATTGGTCAATTTGGAGGTGGGGAAAAAGAACTCCACGACATTACCATCACAACCTATCAGTCGGCTCATATACACCTTGAAAAATGGGGGAATCAGTTCGGCCTGATCGTTTTCGATGAAGCTCACCACCTCCCGGGGCCAACATTTGCCTCTTCTGCAAAAGGATCCATTGCTCCTTTTCGCCTGGGCCTTACTGCGACCCCCGAAAAGTCTGATCTTCCCCTCGACTGTTACACCCCTCTCATAGGCCCATTGGTATACAGAAGGGAAATTCCGGAACTTTCTGGTCAATATCTATCCGAATACTCAACAGAAAGGATTTTTGTGGATCTCGATCCGGAATTGCGTGGGGAATATAAATCTTGCCGTGAGACCTATCTGGAATTTTGTAAACGACATCAGATCGACATGTCCTCGGAGGGTGCATGGGGTCGATTCATTGCACTTTGTTCCAAGTTGGATGGTGGATTGTCGGCATTTCGTGCATACCGCCGTCAAAAACAAATATCACAGGCCAACCCCGCCAAATTGCGTGTCCTTGAAAATCTGATCCATCTCCACGCAATGGACCGTTCCATTATTTTTACCGCGGACAACCAAACGGTTTACAAAATCGCCCGGGAGTTTCTCGTACCTCCATTAACACATCAGACACCCGCAAGGGAGCGCAAATCCCTTTTGGAGGGATTTGCCTCGGGAAAATATCCGACTCTGGTAACCAGTCGTGTCCTAAATGAAGGAGTGGATGTTCCCCTGGCCGCTGTGGGGATTGTCCTTTCAGGAAGCTCCACTGTACGGGAGCATGTGCAAAGGTTGGGGCGAATCCTTCGAAAATCAGGGAGCAAACAGGCCATCCTTTACGAAGTTGTCACGAGGGGAACCTCCGAGGAATATGCCAGTGCGAGGAGGCGGGACCACGATGCTTACCGGTAGCCAACTTCTTGTGCGAATGGATGGGAAACGAATCGAACCGGAATACCTTCTGCCCCATGCGGGGTGGGTTCTTGGGGCTTGCCAGCGCCTGGTCGATTGGTGGATTTCGTGCGCAAACCTTCCGGAAAAAATTTCCCGAAGGGAATTGCGCGATATGGCCGCCCCCCTGCTTACCGGGCCAGGCAATCCACGCATTTGGGAAGGCTTTTATCATATTCTCCAGACAAGGGCTTCATTCACCGAAAGCACCGAAGGACTTGAGGAACAACTTCGCCTAAAAACATTTGAAATTGCGGCCCAAGCCCGTAAAGAGGATATTTTCGATCGGAAAAAAATTCTTTGTGAAGCTGCCAATTCATTGGGAATGGATCCTGCGTTCGCGGAAGCCAGGCTTTTTTCTGACCTTCCGGGTGAACAGATCCTTCTTGGCTTCGAAACCATCTCCCCGGAAAGGCTGATCCATGCTTACAACATCGGCCTTATTCAGGGCCTGCTCCTGCAAGCCCTTTCACTGGAAATTGAAGCAATTGAACCCAGCCCGGGCGATTTGAGAAGGCTCATACAAAGAGCCAAATTCCATAGGCTTGTTGCCACCTTTGAACCCAAAACGGGCGGGCGCCTGAAGATTACAATGGATGGGCCACTTTCAATCTTTGGACGCTCTACCCGCTATGGGTTTCAATTAGCCTGTTTTTTCCCTTGGATCCTGAACCTTGACCAATTCGAACTCAAAGCGAAACTTGCCTGGGGAAAACGCAAGGTAGCCAAATCCTTTCACCTGAATTCCGGGCAAGGTATCCAGCCCGTGGAATCCAGGCCTATTCCCTCTTCCCAGGCAAAGGAGGATTTTTGTACCCTTTGGAAGAAACAACAGGAGCCTTCATGGAGCCTTGAGGAATGTATTGAAGTCCTTCGGGAAGGAAAAAAATATTGGGTTCCCGATCTCTGCCTAATCGAGAAAAAAAGTAAAACAAAAGTTTATCTTGAATTTGCACAATGGGCAAAGAATGGGGATGGATCACTTCAACAACCGGAGTTGCCTAATTCCATCCCATGGATTGTTTGCCTGGAGGGTTCCACCAAAAAACTTCCACCGGATCCAAGAATTTATGGATATCGTCGGGTCCCCCTTTGGGAAGAGATCTTCCCCCGAATCAAAATGATCCTTGGAGATTGACCATCGAACCTTGCTTTTAAGCTCCCGGGCAACCCCTTAACGCTATCCCCCAAACTGCCGCTCAGCGACTTCGATTGCGCGCAACAATCCACGCGCCTTGTTTATTGTTTCCTCTCGCTCTAGGGCGGGGACACTATCCGCAACGATCCCGGCCCCAGCTTGGACATACGCCGTATCCCCCATCATTACTATGGTTCTAAGGGCAATACATGTATCCATGTTACCACTAAAATCTATGTATCCGACCGCGCCACCATATGGCCCACGCTTGTGTGGTTCAAATTGATCAATAATCTCCATCGCACGAACCTTGGGCGCCCCGGAAAGCGTTCCCGCGGGGAGACACGCCTTGAGCGCATCCATTGGTGAGCAACCATCTTCAAGTTGCCCCTGAACCGTGCTGCAAAGGTGCATTACATGACTATATTTCTCGACGGTTAGGACATCCTTCAGGGTAACCGTGCCAAACTTTGCCACGCGCCCCATGTCATTACGACCAAGGTCAACCAGCATAATATGCTCGGCGCGTTCCTTTGGATCTGCCAATAGTTCCTTGGCCAACGCCTCGTCCTCGTTCGGATTTCGACCTCGTTTGCGGGTTCCGGCCAAGGGACGAATGGTTGCCAATCCCTCCTCCACCCGAACCATGATTTCCGGCGAGCTGCCAATCAGGCTTAGGTTTCCGGAACGAACAAGGAACAAAAAAGGGCTTGGGTTAACAACCCGCAAGGCACGGTAGATGGAAAGGGGATTGGCTGTCGTTTTGGTTTTTAGGCGTTGGCTAAGCACAATTTGAAAAATATCACCAGCACGGATGTATTCCTTGCAGGCCTCCACGGCCCTTTCAAATGCTTTTGGCTCAAAATTCGAAGTATATTCCTTCGTGACCTCACCCAAAGGCCTTACATCCTGGATAGGAAGGCTTACCGGGTCAGCCAACCGGAGCGCCAAGACATCCACATCCCGACATGCCGAGGCATAGTTTTCGGTTAAGTCCCCTGCAACTTTTGCATGGCCAACCACCAAAATGGTTTTGGTAATGTGATCAAATACAACCATGCTCCTGTAGATGCCCAAAACAACATCTGCCAGGCCCCTATCATCCAAAGGAATGTTTGGAAGATTTTCTACAAATCGAACAGTATCGTAACCCACATATCCAACCGCCCCGCCCAAAAATCGGGGCAAACCGGAAAGATGGGGAGCCTTGCATTTGTCCAGGAATTGCTGGATTTCACCAAGAGGATCCCCTGCTTCCCAGGATTGGTCAGGTTGCCCAGGTCGAATACGAGTCAGTTTTTTTCCAAAAACCTCAAGTTTTTCAACGGGATCCGCGCCCAAAAAGCTGTACCTGCCGGGTTTTTCGCCCCCAATAACGCTCTCAAAAAGAAAGCTGTCATGACCTTCCCGGGCAATCCTTGCATATGCCAAAACGGGTGTTAGGGCATCAGATGTAATCTGGCGAAAAACAGGAACAAATGCAAACCCTTCGGCCGCAAATTCGGAAAAGGATGAGAAATCGGGTGAATGAAGCTGTTCCGTAACCACAGACCAAGGCCTTTCTTTGAGACTCTACCCTTTAGGTTAATCGCCAAGCGCACAACGGCCAGAAAACCCGGCGAAATCCCCTACCCTCACGATCGGCGTGGCTGCACTTCGGCAGTCCCCCTCGGAAGGGGTCCTGCCCTGCGAACCGCCTCGATGCCAATTTCCTCTCGAACCCAGGCCTCCCGGCAAATTCGGGCAGCCACTGCAACCTTCAAAAGGTGGATTCCTCCACGAAAAACAAAAACTGCCAACACTGCCACGATAGCAGCTTCAAGGATCCAGCGGCTTTGACAAAACTCGATGACGATCCCCATGAGCCAAAGCCCACAGAGAATCAAAAGCCACCCCGCAACTTCCCTCAACCAATATGCCATTGTATTTTACCTCACCTTTCGAGCTGCCTTTACGGCACGAACGATCCATTTCTGCGAGCGGGATTGCTCACGCCTTGTTTCACGCCACAGAATCTCTTGCAAATAACCCAGCGATTTTGGTTTGGAGTTTTTTTGCGCCATCGAAAATCTTGAAAGAAATTGAACCAGGACAACTCCGGCTCCAAGCAACCAGGCCATGAACAAAAAACGGGCAATACGAACCGACCCCCGCCAACCCAGAGAGGAAAGGATCTCATCGGGGTACTTGAGGAGAATTTCGTAAACACCAAAACCAATCACCGCAACAACAACAAATAACCAAAACCAGGCAACCCATTTCCCCATTGCAAAAAATGGAATTTTTCCAATAACTCGATTTGTGGTAAATTTTTGATTTTCATCCATCTGAATCCCGACACAAAAGAGCCAATGACCGACGCATATACCAAGAGCTGCAAAAACAATCGGAATAGTATCAGAATCATCATGCTCAAAAATGATTGATCCTGATGAATTTGTAAACCCTGGCCCAAATCCCAAATTCCTTTCCAAACTCAAACCAAACCGGGTCAAAAAAATTGCCAGACCAATTCCCACAAATATCGCCAAGCCGTTCGAATTGGATCCTCGCCACAAAATCCAGGCTCCAACAAATACCGGGATTAAAGACCACTCATTGGTACCACAAAAAAATAGTGTGGTGCCAATAACGGCCAAACCTCCCCAGGAAAGTAACCCCGCCAAACCTGGCAGGTAACTATCAGCTTTTTCGTTTGGTTCCAAGAAGCCCCTCCTTTCGAAAAAGGATATTCCATCGCGCCATTATCTCTTCAATGGTCCCATGACAGTAAATCACCCCTGACAAAGCCAAGGCGGTGGTCAGGTCCCTAGTGACTTTGCTTTGTAGAAAATCACTTTTCCCCTCGAACACTTCATTGGAAGAGGCAATATCCCAAAACAAAACACGGTGCCCACGGGCGACACAACGCTTTAGCGCGTCCAAAAGGGGCGCTAAACCAAAGGCAATCCTTGAAGCGCAAAGAATAACCACGAACACCTGATGATCGCGAGCAAGGGCCAATCGGCTCAAAAGGACTTTCGCCAAACGCTTCCCCTGCCCTATTTGAAGTTCTGGTTCAACCATTGTGTCTTGTGACACAAGCGGAATCGAATCTATACCGAGTCGTGACAGGCCGTTAACAGTAGTCTTAACAAAAAAAACATCATCCTGGAGCATTTTTTCCAAAGCACCTGGAGGCAAGGGCAAAAGGCTGGAAAGCGCTGCCGCCACCCTCTTTCGCGCAAGGCCAATTCGTCTTTTTTGATCGGTTAAGGAGAAAACAAACGGAAGCATGAACCACCCAAGGGGGCCCGCCAACCAAAACCAAAAGCGACCACCATCCAGTCGTTCCGCAAAAGTCAGACTTTGACCACGGGAAATCGATGGATAAGCAGGAAATCCCTCGACCCAGGAGTACCAAAAAGGCAATCGATTTGTTGAAGGATCCATCAGATCGGGATAAATTTGTCCCAATATACCATCAGCCCATGGGGCCAGAATGGAAGCCAGCCGGGCGTCAGGCTTAACTGGCCTGGTAGCCAATTTCGCAAATGCCAATTCGGTCCGAAGCAGATGAGAGTGGCCCAAACCGGGCGGTTCCAACAAAAAATCCTTCTCGGAAACCAAAGCCAATCCACCTGGATTTCCATGGTCCAAAACCTGCCGTAAAAGTTGACCCGTCAGAACCGCCATTTCCCTCAATGCGACCGTTTTCGATTGTGGATTTTCTCGACGATTATACTCTCCCGCGTCCACCAGACATTGAATCACACAGGGAACCTCCCATTCGGTTTCCCGGACAAGAACCCGATCACGCCTTAACGATGCTTTCCAGGAAACCCGGCGCGAGGAATCGCCTGTTTGAAAATCACGTAGGCTAAGAAATTCCATGCCTTGTCCCGGTTTTTCATGAAGGAACAAACCAGGTCGGGACAGAACATTGGTTTCCTTTCGACAGGACTTGGGACTGGCCCTGGGAGTAATCACGGGAGCCAACACCGGCTTTTCAAGCCGCCCCGGCAGGAACCCCCGATATAAAAACCAACCCGCGGGATCCTGCAAAATAAAACCAAGCCCAAGAAGGCCGGCCCGCCCAAGATGAGAGGGGATTGGACTAAATGTGCATTTCCATCGACCGGAAGGCGCAAGCTCCCATGGAATTGGCCAAGGAACGGATTTCGAAAATTGGCCAATTGTCACGGGTTGTAATTGTAAAAGAGAGGATAAAGGGTGATTCAAACCATCCAGGCAAAGCTCAAGCTTAAGCGGCCGACCAATCCGAAGTGGCCCAGGCTCGGAAAAAGAAGCATAAAATTTGAGGCGTTTCAAGGCTTGCCCAAGAATTACCGCCATCAAAAGCCAGTTTGCCAACATAAAACCCAGGGTAATCAAGCCCACCAAAGAAAGCAGCGACGACCCGATAGCCACACCATAGGCAAGAGAAACCAGTCCACAGGCGGAAGTCCACCAACCCCGAGCAGTTAACCCCATGATGAGTTCCCTAGTGCGATATGACCGGAACCATCCCAAGGGCATCCGCGACAATTGCCTCTCCGTTCCACCCATCCAATTCCGATTCCGGTCGAGCAATCACCCGGTGGGAAAGGACATGCTTGGCAATTGCCTGAATATCCTCGTGGGTTACATGACTCCGTCCCTGGCAAAGGGCCCTGGAACGGGCGAGCCTTAATACGGCAAGTGCCGCCCTGGGACTGGCACCCAAAAGAGCAGAAGGATGTTCGCGAGTGGCCCGAACCAAATCAACCACATATTCGAGGACGACATTTTTCGCCACCACAAGGTCGACAAGAGCTTGCCATGAAAGGATTTTTTCAGGGTCGGCAACAGCCGCTGGGATAGAAGGGTCCCCATGGACAAGGGCCAGCATTTCAATTTCTTTGGCCCGATCCGGGTAATCCATTCTGATTCTGACCAAAAAACGATCGAGCTGGGCCTCAGGAAGCCGATACACCCCCTCCTGCTCAATTGGATTCTGTGTGGCCATAACCAGGAATGGCTGGGGAAGTGGCAGACTTTGCCCCTCAATGGAGACTTGTCTTTCTTGCATGGCCTCCAGCAAGGCGGATTGGGTTTTTGCTGAAGCCCGGTTGATTTCATCTGCAAGAAGAATGTTGGTGAAAACCGGGCCTTTTCGAAGTAGCCATTCACCTGTCTTACGGTCAGGAACCGTTGCACCCGTCACATCCTGTGGCATAAGGTCAGGAGTAAATTGAACCCTTTGGGATTCGGCGCCCAAAAGCCCTGCCAAAACCTTGGACAATGTTGTCTTGGCAACTCCGGGAACCCCCTCAAGCAAAATATGGCCTTTTGCAATCAATGCCATTACCGCCAGGGAAACGGTCTCGGTCATCCCAACCAAAACTTTACCTACCTCATGAACCATTTGATCATGAAAGGCCTGGACAGCCCCGACCTTTTCATCAATTTCTTTAACCTGAACTACCGGATTCATTATACCCTCTTTTTTATCTATTGAAATATTTATTTAGGTATATTTGCATTTGAAACCAATTGGGATTGCGCCTTTTCTTTTCCATTTTTTACGGATTCAATTTCCTTATTTATTTTTTTGTATTTTACAGAAACGCCACTTGCAATCCAATCCATCAAACGCCTGGCGGCACTCATTTGAGTACTTTTTAGCGAATTTGAAGGGCTCCCCATTCTGCCTTTTAAAATCTCAACTTGGGCCATTTCTCCCAATTCCCAAAGAGGTATATCAGTGGCGGATTTGAAATCACTCAAGCGATTTAGCAATTTCCCGCGAGCCTCCTGACGCATTGCCGAATATTTTTCGGGCGCCTTATTCACCGATTTGGCAATGGCTTCGACATAGGTTTTGATGGCAATTTGCCTTGAGCGATATGCTTTTCTTTGGCTGAAAAAAAACCAAAATCCCAGAATCGCAAAAATTACAGCCCCTATTCCCAACCAAAATGTCATGTTCATTTGAAAAGATAATCGATTTGAAATTCTGTCGAACAAACCACCAGGTTTTTCCAGGGATGGCAATTTTTCATCGACGGCCCTGGCGGCCTGACTGGCTATTTGAAAAAAATCCAATTCCGGAAGCGGAATCGGGGGAACTGGTAATTTAAAAATTTCGGATTCGACTTTTTGACCAACAATCATTACTGAAAAATCACCTGGCATTATGAATTTATATTTTCTAATACTCTGCAACAACGACCATGTAAATTGGAAATTGCCTTCCAACTCGAGCATTTGATTCGAAAAAATATCCGGATCGGCCAACTGGATTATTTGCCCCTTACCCACATTCGCAAAAGCCCCAAAATCAGCACGAAAGGCTGGAAGTTTCATCGAAATACCGGGGGCCAAATCCAACTCCACAGCAGGAGGCAAACGGGAAAAAACCGTCCCCACAACCCCCGACCCATCCATGGAAAGCAAAAAGGAAGGAGAATTGGTATGGCCCAAGCCCGAGGGTTTGGCCCCCAAAGGAGGTGACTCACCCATTCCCGTTACAGACCAATCAAAAGGAACCAATTTTTGGATTTCAGGGAACGACCTTTCCGGCAGAAGTTCGACACCTTTGTCACCCATGTACTTGAGGCGCAAATTGGACCACTGAAATCCTGTCAACTTTTGAAATCGGTTTTGGAGTTCCCTGGGTGGCGCCTCATCAAAAGCCACCAACAGAATCCCCCCCCGGCGGACCCAGTTTTCAAGCTCATTCCATGGCAAAGGAAACTGCCCGTTACCCAAAAGCATTAATAGCCCATTATTTTTTCTTTTTAAATCATCAAAACCAGGAACAAGTTCCATACCTGACCGGGAAGCCATCAGGTTGAGAAGATCATAACCTTCATGGGATAATAGCGGTGTCTGAATTTCGCCTGATATTTTTACAGACGAATTCATTAAAGGATCAGCAGTCTGTGATTTTACAGTTCCTTGGAAAAAAACGAAAAAAAACACACATGCAAAAATAAAATTCAAAGGTCGCCAATTCGTAAAAGCCAAAATGCATGAAAAACACCTAGGCATACTGGTTCAATGCCTCCATCAATCGCAATTCCTCGTCTTCACGGGGTTGGCGGCCAAGATATTTGGCTGATTCATAAACCTCAAAAATATGTGTAACCACTTCAACAGCCATACCCCTGGCTACAAACATTGCGCCACAATCTCTCTTCCATTTAAGGTGATTGCCATAAGCCTGGGATTTGCCTCCCAACCGGATTATCGCCAATTCCAAGGCTGCAACAAATCCGCCAATTTGGCCTGGAGAAGTCGGCTGACCTATCCCGGATTGAGTCGACTCAACCATCCGGTTCCATCGAGATGCCACAATAACCACAAATAGCAAAATTCCCGTTCCGATGATAAACACATACAGCATGTTGGATCCGGAAAACCTTCCCCCAATATTTGGACCAGAGGGAAGAGATGGAGGTAAACGATCCATATTCGCTGGAAAATTCAGCTCCTTAATAGCTTTTTGAATTCCCGGTTTCCAAGATTCTGGCAAACGGATATTCGCGGACCATCCCGCAACCTTTTGTAAAAAATCTTTTCCAAACGGAACAACCTGTTGCCCAAGTCCAAAAGGCAATATTCTTGAAAGCACTCGGGAAAGGTCACCAACATTGGGATTAACCCTTGATTCACCAAGCGAATTTAAAGGCGATGATCCCTTGGCAGTACTCTGGGCTGGGTTACGGTATGCCCCTCCTGGAGAATTGTTTGACTCGTCAGGAAACGGGGGTGTAATGGATTTGGGTGAGGAAACCCCGTTCGGTTCAATGGGTTTTGGCATCTTTGAAACGCCCCCACTTCGCGGCATAAGTTCCTCATTATTTCGATCCGCGCTGTTTCGTTTTTTTTCGAAGTCGGAATAAAGGTCGCCCCCACCATCCCCTCGCCTTAGGCTGGATATTTTCTCACGAATTAGTTTTTGCTGGGCAGGGTCCGCCTTGGAAATTAAACCTTTGGCGAGTTCCCTCAATCCATCGACGCCTCCCGGAGAGCCAGGGGCCTTGAGGAGGTTTTCCAATAATTCTTTCTGACCGGGCTCGAGAGGTATTTTTTGATTTTCGAGTAGTTTTTTGAGGGCATCCAACTGATCCCGAATTGCCCTATCACGCCCATCGCCGACGCCAATATCCTTGAAAAACGACTCGATTAACCAAGGATTTTGTCCCAACCCGGGAACTGGAACCTGATGGGGCGGTGAAGAATCAACTTTATACCGTGATTGGCTTCCCAGAATACCATTTGGAAAAAGAGTCATTCCAAATCCGGCAAGCACTCCGATTACGGTGAGCCATCCGCATTTCTGAACCGGAATCCAATTGGATATATTTGTCATTCCCGCCACTCATCAATCAGATTGGCCAAAAGGGCGGTCCAGCCGGTTTGATGGGATGCGCCAAGGCCCATTCCATTATCGCCATGGAAGTACTCATAAAAAAGTACATGATCACGCCAAAAGGGATCATCCCGAAAACAGGCCAAGCGACCGTTGGCAGCTCGCTCACCTTGTTCGTTTTTCCGATAGATGCCCTTCAAGCGCGAGGCAATATCCTTGGCGATCTGATCAAAAGTAACAGACGACCCAGGGGACGCCGGGGTTTGGATTTTGAAATTCGTACCAAATGCCTTGCCAAGTTTTCGAAGGGACTCGATGAGTAAAAAGCTGGTCGGAAACCAAATGGGGCCCCTCCAATTGGAATTGCCTCCTTTTAGCTTGGAGTCGCTTTCCGCAGGTTCGTATCCAACCTCCACTCCATCAAACCTGAAAGGATGCTTTGCATGGTGTTTGGATAGACTTCGAACCCCAAAATCGGAAAGGAATTCCTCAGGGTTATGGAGCCAACACATAGTCTGGCGTAATTGTTCGTGGTCCATAATGGTGAGGGATAAAGTTGGACCGCTTTCATTTTCCGTCAGGTGGACAACACCTTTAATGAGATCTTTTCTATTATTTATAAACCAGAGTAAATTTTTATAAAAATCCTTAAATCCACGAATCCATTGTGCTTCGAGGCGCTCCACCGCGAAAAGCGGAATCAAGCCCACAAGAGAACGAAGACGAAATTTTTCAAATGTTCCATCAGGCCGCCTGAGAACATCATAAAAAAAGCCATCACCTTCATCCCAAAGTGAATAATTGGAGTTGCCCATCTTTTTCATGGCACCGGCTATGTAGGCATAATGCTGAAAAAATTTGATGGCCATAAATTCGTATGATTTATCATCCCTAGCCAACTCAAGGGCAATTCTCATCATGTTCAAACAAAACATCGCCATATAACCTGAAGCATCAGATTGCTCAAGAGTCGACCCGTCATGGAACGGCTGGCTTCTGTCCAGCACCGTGACATTATCCATCCCCAGGAAGCCACCCTCGAAAATATTGCTTCCATCCTTGTCAACTTTGTTGACCCACCAGGCGAAATTGACTAGTAGTTTGTGAAAACATTTGGATAGAAAAACCCTGTCGGCAACGCCAGACCGAACGCGATCCATGTTGTAAACCCGCCAGACAGCCCAGGCATGCACAGGCGGATTCAAGTCGGAAAACTCCCACTCATATGCGGGAATTTGCCCATTGGGGTGTTGGAATTGCTCAAAAAGCAGAAGGTAAAGCTGGTCCTTGGCCAATTTTGCATCAACCAAAGCAAGCGGAACACAAGTGAATGCAAGGTCCCAAGCGGCAAACCATGGATACTCCCACTTTTCAGCTGGAATTAGTATCCGATGGGAATTAAGGTGCCTCCAATGCTGATTGCGGATGGGAATACGGGATTTTGGTGGGGGCCACTTCGGATTATCTCCATCCTGCCACTCGCAAACATCGAAAATATAACAGACTTTTGTCCACAAAGCCCCAGCCAGCGCCCGCCTTTGAAGGAATTTCTCATCAGGGGTGGCAAGTGGCGGATGAATTTGCTCATAAAACTGATCGGCTTCCTCCCTCTTCCGGGCAATCGCGGAATCGACAAGCCCCAATGGATTGCCCGTCGGAATTCGGGGGGAAAAAAGCATCCGAACCACGACCGATTCCCCTGCTTTGACAGAAGGGAAATGATAGTGGACACAAGCCTTGGTGCCCCGGCGATCCTTGCGCAAACAATCCTCACCCTGAATCAGATGCCTATGAAATGCATCTTTGTGGTGGGTTTTTCGAGAACGCGCCTGGGGCCCAAATATCCTGGCAGCATTGGTTTCGTTATCGGTAAACCAGGCCTCTCCCCCAGGAGTACAAAATAATTGGCGCATTCCAATCCGATATGTGTTGTCCCTGACTCCTGGAATTCCCAAACCAAGGTCATCTGCAACAAGCGCCAAATAATCTTTTGACTGAATACCTGGACGGATTTCCGGTTCGGGATGGGGATCCTCACCCCAGGCTTTATCGTCCCAACCCCAGCAATTGCGAAACCAGATGTGGGGAAGGAGGTGAAGGGGAGCATCCCTATCGCCCCGGTTGTGCGCCTCGATCCGAATGGCAATCGTCTGCTCATCCAATTTTGCAAATTCGATTACAATGTCGAAATAACGATTTTGGTCAAAAATTCCGGTATCAAGAAGCTCATACTCTTCGCCACGACCATTTCGGTTACGGTTAACCTGCGCCAATTCCGCGTAAGGAAATTCACCTTGTGGATATTTATAGACATACCTCATGTAGGAGTGGGTTGGCGTGTTATCTTCGTGAAAATAATATTCCTTTACATCCTCGCCATGATTTCCATCATTGGGGGTCAATCCAAAAAGACGTTCCTTTAAAATTGGGTCTTTTTCATTCCAGAAAGCTGGGGCAATACAAAGGTAACCAAATCGGTCCGAAAATCCGGCAATCCCATCCTCACCCCACCGATATGCCCTACTTCTGGCGTGGTCATGCGGAAAATAGCCCCAAACATCACCATTCGGACTGTAATCTTCGCGCACCGATGCCCAAGAGCGCTCGGAAAGAAATGGCCCCCATTGACGCCATCCCCTGATGTCGTCGTCGATCTCATTGATTCGGGACTGTTCAGCGGAACTCATCTGTGCCCTTTGTCAATCACCCCTGCCTATTTCGTTTGGGTGGCAAATCGAAATAGAAGTCATTATACTTTTTGCAAAATTGTTTAAGCCGAGGCCATTTCCAATGCGTACTCCGCCGCCCCAATAATCCCGACCCTTGGATTGGTTGTCAGCAGCAAGGGAAGACTTTTCATGAAATTGGCAAAGCGCCCCTTGCGAAGGAAACTCTGCAGGAACAATCCATTTTTGAGTACAGGCAGGATTTTTGGGGCAATTCCCCCACCGATCATCACTCCGCCCACCGCCAGGATTTTTAGTGCCATGTTTCCGGCTTCGGCCCCATAAATCCTACAAAAAAGATCCAATGTTTCCTTCGCGATAGCATCGGCGTTTGACAATCCAAGTTCACTGACAATTGCGGATGGGTCTTCCCCCTCCGCGAGGGCTTGAGCAACCTTGGGATGCAGGCTCCCACAGAGCCTTTCTATCATAAAACTGTATACATTGAAAAGCCCCGGGCCCGAAAGAATGCGCTCATAACTTACATGATTTCCAAATCGTCCAATCAGAAACCGTAAAAGGTCATTCTCAACAACATCCTGAGGGGCAAAATCCGTGTGCCCACCCTCGGTGGCGATGGTATGATAACGATGACCATCCCAGAATAAAAATGCTTCACCCAAACCTGTGCCGGCGGCAAGAACCGCCACATTTCCCTTTTTCCTCGGTCCGGCATCAGGATTCAGGGGAATCATCTCGGATTCCGGAAGATACAACATCCCATATGCCATCGATTCCAGATCATTTAAAAGTTTGCAATGCTTGGTCCCAAGTGCAACACTAAGATCTTCCTCGTCCAATTCCCATGGAAGATTGGTGGTTCGACAGGATCCGCCAATTATCGGTCCGGCAACACCAAATGCCGCGGCATCGATTTTTGGCCGATCCGAACCCAGAAACCTGTCAAGGATTTGCTCAAGGGAACCAAAGTTCCGACTCGGGAACACCTCCTCCCGAATTGGATCACGACTTCCCCGTTTGGGATCAAAAAGTCCGATTACGGTTTTGGTTCCACCAATGTCGCCTGCAAGATACATGGATTTTTGCCTCAAAAAAAGTCGAAATCGGAAAGTGAAAAATTCCAGGGTTACTGACTGCCCCCAACGGGTCGCTTCAACATTTCGACGGCCCGAAAGATTCCATGGGGAGAGCCAAATACCGCAGAACCAGCCACCAGGACATTTGCCCCGGCCGCAACGGCATGAGGAGCCGTTTTTGGATCAATCCCCCCATCAACCTCAAGCTCGGTGTTCAAACCGAGTTGGTCGATCCGTTTTCGCACATCGGCTATTTTTGAAATGGTTCGTTCCAAAAACTTTTGCCCACCAAATCCCGGGTTTACCGTCATGATCAAAACCAAATCGGTCATGTCAATAATGGGCTCCAGAACTGACACCGGAGTAGCGGGATTGATGGCAACACCAACTTTGAGGCCCAATGACCGAATTCGCTCAAGTGTCCTGTGAAGGTGAATCGCGCCTTCCGCATGAACAATTAGGCTCGACGCACCTGCCTTGGCAAAATCTTCGAGGTAACGGTCCGGCTCGTGAATCATCAGGTGGGTTTCCAACGGGAGGGTGGTTACCTTGGAAACCGATTGCAGTACGAGTGGTCCAAAACTTATGTTGGGAACAAACATCCCATCCATAATATCCATATGCAAACGGTCTGCACCTGCTTTTGCCACTTCCAAAACCTGTTCACCAAGGCGGGCAAAATCGGCAGCCAAAAGCGAAGGAGCAATTTTTGGTTCTTGCATTGCTAGTTTGCCTCGACAAGTTTGGTCAATGCAGGTTGATCACAATACCAGAGAAGTTCTCCGGCGGGCTTCACTCCCTGTGATGGATATTTGTCAATGTCTCTCGGCCCCTCAAGGACTTCTCGAAGGGATTCTGCTTTATCAGCTCCACTTACCAGGAAGCAAACCGACTGGGCGGCATTGATCAAAGGATAGGTAAAAGTGAGCCTGGTTGTGGACAACTTTGGCACACTATTTCTTACCACCCAACGCTTTATTTCCCCGAGTGCTTCCGTACCAGGAAAAAGGGAAGCCGTATGGGCGTCTGAACCCATTCCCAAATAAATCAGGTCAAAGGATGGTGGAGGGCCGTCCAAGGGCAACCCAAAATCCCTGGAAATACTGATTTCATAATCCCTTCCCCCATCGGAAAGATAAGCTTGGGCAAGCATTGGATGAATGTTGGCCGCAACAAAGCCAACACGATCGATCAAAAGGGATCTTGCGTTTTTGAAGTTGGAATCATCATGATCCAAAGGAACGGAACGCTCATCACTCCAAAAAAGATGTACTTTGGCCCAATCGATATCCGCAAGAAACGGCGGCTCAGCGAGGATCGCAAACATTCGCTTGGGAGTGGATCCGCCCGAGAGTGCGACCCGAAATGCCCCTTTGGCCTGTATCGCCTTTAGGGCTTTTTCCCGAAACAATTCGGCTCCAGCCTGGGCTACGGCTTCCGAATTTGCGAATCGGACAATTTCAGACGCCATTTTTTGCTCCATGGTTTTCGATAAAACCAGTATTTCGTTGAACTTTTGAAACATCCCAATCAGAATTCACTGATTGCCCCACGGTCAAGGGATTGGCAAAATTGAAATCCGTGCTTTTCGTCCCCAACAAGCACCCGATCCGCTAAACCTTGGAAAAAGCCTGTATCTACCACACCCGGTAGGCACCGAATCTTATTCGCAAATCCTCGAACATCTTCTATCCCGGTGGTATCACAATCAACAATCGGGTTACCGTTATCCGATAGATTTGGCCCGGATGGACCTTGCCAAACCACCCCGCGGGAGCCCCATTCCTCCAATTTTTTCAAAATCAGAGGCAAGGCAAATGAAACAACTTCCACCGGAAGCCGTCCACGATCGCCAAGGTTGTTTACCAGTTTTTCGGTACCAACCAAAATTACGACCCTTTTGCTTGAGCTGGCGATGATTTTTTCGCGCACTAAGGCCCGCCCATAACCTTTGATCAGGTTTAGTTCGGGATCAACCTCATCGGCGCCATCAACCGTCAAATCAATTGGGCGGCTTCCCAGTTCAGCAAGCGAAACAAGCGGAATTCCCAATTCGACCGCTAGCGCGGCAGTTTCGGCGGAAGTGGGGACGCCAGCCACAGATAGCCCTTGGGCTACCCTGGAGCCCAAGGACCTTACAAACGACAATGAGGCACGCCCGGAACCCAAACCCAGGACCATTTCCGGGCGGACTTCTTGCAAAACGATCTCAAAAATGGACGACAAGGGAAGGTCATCCTTTCAAGGAAAATTGGCACCAAAACCTGGTGCTGGATAATGGATTACTTGCCTGCCGCTTGAGCGGTGGCCAAATCCACCAAATGCTCCACGGTAAAGCCAAATTTCTTGAGAAGGTCCTTGAAAGGCGCAGAGGCGCCAAAACTGCGCATCCCAAGAATTGCGCCTTCCAAGCCCACATATCGTTCCCAACCAAAGGTGGACCCCATCTCAACCGCTACACGGGCCTTTACGGCTCGGGGCAGAACAGATTCACAATATCCAGGGTTTTTGTCACAATAAGCCTCAAATAACTCCCATGAAGGCATGCTGACAACACGGGCTTTCACTCCCTTGGAATCAAGTATCTTTTGTGCGGAAAGGCAAAGATCGACCTCGCTTCCCGTACCAATCAAAATGACATCCGGGTTTCCACCAGGTGCCTCGGCCAGCACATAAGCCCCCTTGTGTAAACCTGATGCTGGGGCATAAACACTTCGATCAATCGTCGTAAGTTCCTGGCGGGTAAGGATAATGCATGAAGGCGAATGATTATGCAACAAAGACGCGCGATATGCCTCGGAAACTTCATTGGCATCCGCAGGACGAAGGACAATCATGCCAGGAATAGCCCGAAGGGAGGCTAGTTGCTCGATGGGCTGGTGAGTAGGACCATCCTCACCAACACCAATGGAGTCGTGCGTGAAAACATAAAGTACGGGAATTTCCATAAGGGCGCCCAAACGAAGCGCACCACGACCGTAGTCACTGAAAATCAAAAAGCCCGAACCATATGGTAGAAGATTACAAAGCGCCATTCCATTGATAATGGCACCCATCGCATGTTCACGAATTCCAAAATGGAAATTGCGACCACCATAGGACTTTGCCTCGAAATCCCCGGCTCCTTCAAATGTCAACCTGGTTTTGGTGGAAGGCGCAAGGTCGGCCGACCCTCCAATAAGCCAGGGAATATTCTTGGCCAAGGCATTAAGAACTTTTCCGCCCGCATCCCGACTGGCTACCGCGGCAAGCTTTTTCTTTCCGGGGTTCTTGGGATCATCTACTTCTCCCCAAGGAAAAGGAGCTAAGCCTGCATCCCAGTTCTCAGGAAGCTGATGGGCTCCCATTTGGACGATTTCTTTTGCCAGTTCGGGATTGCTTTTTGAATACGCGGCAAAGGTCTCGGCCCACTTGGCACTTTCCTGGGCACCATTGGTCGCCATGCCCAAACGAAACGCTTCATAGGCCTCAGAAGGAACGGCAAATTGTCCCTTGGGCTCAACTCCATAGTTGGACTTTGCACCCTCGATAGCAGCCCAACCCAGAGGCTCACCGTGGGCGGAATGGTGATTTTCCTTGCCGGGAACACCCCATGCGATTTTGCTATCAAGGACCACAAAAGTTGGCTTGCCCTTGGTTGTCCCTGCTTCCTCCAGGGCTTTGGTGATTGCATCAAGGCAATTCGCATCACTTACATGGAGGACATGCCATCCATAGGCTTCAAAACGCTTGCCAACATCCTCACTGAAAGCCAATTCGGTGTCACCTTCGATGGTGATCCGGTTGTTGTCGTATACCCAGACCAGGTTGTCGAGCTTGAGGTGACCGGCAAGGCTTGCTGCTTCGCTGGCGACGCCCTCCATCAGGCAACCATCGCTAACCTGCGTGTAAACACGGTAATCAAAAATGTCAAAACCAGGCTTGTTGTAGCGGGCGGCCAACCATTTGCCTGCAATCGCCATGCCTACGCTGTTTCCCGCACCATTTCCCAGGGGACCGGTTGTGGTTTCCACCCCGGAAGTGTGACGGAATTCAGGGTGACCGGGGGTACGGCTGTCAAGTTGTCGGAACTTTTTGATTTGGTCCAGGGGAAGCGAGGGCTCCGCCAAAACCTCACCCGCATGATTTACATGGTGGATCCCGGAAAGGTGAATCATTGAGTAGAGAAGCATCGAGGCATGTCCGCAAGACAGGACATACCGGTCACGGTTAGGCCAGAGGGGTTGTTTTGGATCATACCGGAGGAAACGGTTCCATATGGCGTAGGTCACAGGCGCAAGGGCTACAGGGGTTCCGGGGTGGCCGGAGTTGGCGGTTTGCACCGCATCCATCGACAGAGTACGGATTGATGTTACAGCCGCTTGGTCCATTGAAGGCGTAATCTGGTTTTGAACGGACATCCTGCGTAATTCCTGAAAATTTACGGACAGGCCAAGCCTGCCAAGGTGTTAATTGGCTACTCCGGAAAATTATGGGATTGTACCTTTTTTTCAACGCCCAATCCCACCCCTGAGCAAAGGCATACCAGTGCAGGGGTAGTTTACATTCATTTAAAAATATGTGGCCTGATTAACAGAAACATTTTAAGGACAACTTTGGCCATTTTTGGAAAAAGGCATTGGTGCAGAAAAAACAGAAGGCGCCCCGCACTTCGAAACATTCCAGGAGACAGGTCGTCCATCCATGTACGGAAGTACAGCATGAAAGACTTCACTATTGGGGTCCAAAACTAATGGAATGAAATGTCGGTCACCTTCCCAAAGGGGTAAATCCATGACCCGGTCTATGGAAATCCATGCCAGGGTGCCTTCGGGGGATGATTCTTTTAAGTTGCCTTCAAAACTCAGTATCCGAAAAATAAATCCAAACCAATCTTCGCCTTGTTTACCAAAACCGGGCCAGCTTATGGTCCCGGCCAGGCTCATGGATTGGCAAACCAATCCCGACTCTTCAAATATTTCCCGGCACATCCCTGAAACAACATCTTCTTGCGCCTCAACCTTGCCTCCCAATCCATTATATTTGCCAAGGTGCTGATCCTCGGGACGGGTATTTCGATGAATAAGCAACACCTTTTTACGACATGGCGAAAACACATAACCCAATGTCCCAAGGATAGGCCGAAATGGTAGGCTCATAATGTCCCCCAAACTTCAAGAAGGTCTGGCGGAGGCACCACATTTCCCTCTAAAAGGTCTTCCGTCCATCGCTTGCCGGCGCTGTCATAATATAGGACCTTGGCGTCGCCCCAAGACCATAATGCGGTGGGGCGCATCCTCCTGGGGCCACGAACCGCAACCTCCAAAGCACAGCGCACTTCGTTTTTCACAAGAAAACGAAGTTCCACCTTTGACTGCAAAGGATCAATGGATTCATGTGCACAAACTTTATCCACAATCGCCTTTATCAAGGGTCGCCAAGGTTCCATACTGTTGTCCGGATTTAAAAATCTAACCTGGAAAATTCAATTGCCTCAATGCCTCATACAAACCTATTCCTACAGATGTAGAAAGGTTGATACTTCGCACCTCCGGACAAACGATAGGGATCTTAAGGCTGTATTTGGAATGCCGGGCCAAAAACTCGGGAGGCAGCCCCCGGGACTCCGGGCCAAAAAGCAAGCAATCACCATCCTGATATTGAACCTGTGTGTATGTGTTACTCCCTCGCACCGAAAATGGCCTCAAATTACCAACCGGAAACATTTCCTCCAATTGCTCTAGACTATGCAGAAAGTTTAAATTAACATATGGCCAATAGTCCAAGCCAGCCCGCTTGACTGCTTTGTCATCCATTCGGAAGTTTGGCCGCCCAACAATCCACAATGCGGTTCGGGATGCCGCGCACAATCGTGCTACATTGCCAGTATTGGGGGGAATCTCTGGTTCCCAAAGTGCAACATTAAGCATGGGGACAATTCTGCGGGGTAGATTGGTATTGGTAATTCACGGTGCCGGGAGGCCTCGGCGATGTTTTTTTTTATCGGAAATAAAGAAGTTCGCCCTCCCAAGCTTGGATTATCCTCCGCTTTTGGGGCCGGATTGCTTTTTTTGGCTTTGGGTTTTGCCTGGATGAGTGCGCTTTTGAGTCAGGAACCCGCACCCTGGTCAACCGCACTTTCCCTGAAATCGTCCAACCTTTTTGGAAAATGGGGCGAAATTCTTGCCCAGGGCCTTTGGCGAGGATTGGGACTTGGTGTTATTCCGTTGTCCCTTTGTTGGTTTTTTATCGGTTTCTCCTTGGTTCTTCCGGGTTGGCGCATTGCGGTTTTCATCCGCCTCATTGCCTTGGCAACCCTAATTCCTGCCGGTTGTCTTTTGGGACAATCTCTTGCCCCTCCACTTCAAGGGGGAACGGTTGGCCAATGGATTCAGAACGCCTTTTTTTCCTCAACCCCTGAGTTGATGAAAACCGTTGCGATTACACACTTATTCATTGTTCTTTCCCTGATTGGTGCACCCCTGGGGAAACTGGGGCGCGCCTTCGCCGAAACTTTTTCTCGCCTTATCCCGAAAAAAAAACCGGCCCCAAGTCCGGAACCCATTCCCCAAAACACCCAAATAACAGAAACCCCAAAACCAAAGCCAGAAGCGAGGGTAACTCCAAAGAAGCCTGGCCTTCCATCCTGGGAACTGCTTGAAGATTCGATTCCATTGGACATTTCCAAATATGCCGACAAATTGCGCGAACGGGCTGATCTTTTGGAAAAAACTCTTTCCGACTTTGGTTTGACCGTAAAAGTTGTTGCCATCAATACCGGACCGGTAATCACGCAATTCGAATTGAGCCTGGAAACTGGCCTTCGACTTAACAAGGTGACCAGACTTGCGGATGATATCTCCCTCAATCTGCGCGTTCCCAGTGTTCGAATTGTCGCCCCAATTCCCGGAAAAAACACGGTTGGCGTCGAAGTCCCCAATGAATTTCGGGCCATGGTTCGAATGAAAGAAGTCCTACAGGCGATGGGGGATCAGCTTTCCAAATTCCGGATCCCGCTTTTTCTGGGAAAAGACAATGAAGGCCGTCCCCTGGTGGGCGATTTGGCGGATATGCCCCATCTTTTAATCGCGGGTAGCACAGGGACAGGCAAATCAGTCTGTATGAATTCCATCATTCTGAGCATGCTCCTCACCCGCACCGCGGATGAAGTCAAAATGATCATGATCGACCCAAAGGTTGTCGAATTGGGCGATTACGCAAAAATCCCCCACCTCATGCATCCCGTTGTCCACGACATGCGCAAAGCCGAGGCTATTCTTGCATGGGCTGTTGAAAAAATGGAAAAGCGGTACGAGCTCCTTTATAAGGCCCGAGTCCGCAATATTGGTGGCTACAACGAACTTGGCCATGCGGAAATTCTAAAGAGGGTTGGAGAGGCTACCGAGGAAGAAAAAGCAGAAATTCCCGCGAAAATGCCCTATATCGTCATTTTCATAGATGAAATGGCCGACCTCATGATGATGATGAAAAAAGAGGTCGAATCCCACATCATCCGATTGGCCCAAAAATCCCGTGCGGCCGGAATCCACCTTGTTGTTGCAACACAAAAACCTACTGTTGATGTGATCACCGGCCTAATCAAATCCAACCTTCCTTCCAGAATCTGTTTCAAGGTTGTGAATAAATCGGACAGCCGGGTTGTGCTCGACGAAATGGGAGCCGACAGACTCCTGGGGAAAGGCGATATGCTTTATCTGCCACCAGGAACCAGCCAATTATTGCGGGCACAAGGAACTTTTGCAAGCGACCAGGAAATCCAATCGGTGGTTGGGGCACTTGAAGGCGAACAAAGTTTCGTCAAGGAATTGGTCGAATTGGAAGTTGCGCCAAAAGAGAAGTCAGAGACTGGTGGAAAAGTAAGGGCAAAAGACGATCTTTACCAAGGGGCAGTCGAGGTGGTCATCCGTGAAGGACGCGGCAGCGTTTCTCTCCTCCAACGGTCGCTGGGAATCGGCTACGGGCGAGCCGCCCGCATGATTGACTGGATGGCGGAAGACGGTGTTGTTGGCGCATACAACGGTAGCAACGCACGCGATGTAATCATCAGCATGGAGGGCTGGGAATCGATAAAAGAGAGGGGGTAACTCAATTATCGCCAGGTAAGTCCTGGTAATTTTCTCGATTCCGGACGAAGAAACCAGGATGCAATCAAAAGGGCCAGAAGGATAATTGGAGCCATCATTTCACCTGCTGGATGGCCGGCAAAAAAGTGACTTGCTGCGGCACCGGTAAGGTTGAAAACAAATCCGGCATAAGCCCATTCCTTCAGCAATCCCAAGCCCGGAGCAAGTAACGCCAAAACCCCGGCAACTTTCCAAAACCCTAAAATTCTAGCAAAATAAAGGGGAAAGCCGATTTCTTCCATCGCTTTTTTAACTTCATCTCCCCCAATAAGGTTGAAAACTCCACCAATCAACATTCCAGCAGAAAAAAGCCCGGTAACAATCCAATAACCAACCAGCTTTGGGTTCATAAAATTTTCTCACTCTAAACAGGCTTATAAATGCCCCGGAACCCCCGAAGGGGCACCGGGTACAAATCGAAATCGACCTTAAATTTTAGGAAAAAATTTCCTCGGCGCGCTTCCAATTGGCCACTTTCCACCATGCGGCAAGATAGTCAGCCCGTTTGTTCTGGTATTTGAGATAATAAGCGTGCTCCCAAACATCGATACCAAGAATTGGGGTGTGACCTTTCATGAGTGGGCTATCCTGGTTTGCGGTGGAATACGCAGCCAATTTTCCATCCGAACCCTTCACCAGCCATGTCCAACCGCTACCAAAACGGGTCAAACCATTTTGCCCCATCAACTCCTTGAGTTTCTCAAGCGATCCGAATGTGGAATCGATTGCTTCTTTAAGGTTACCGGAGGGGCCTTCGGAACCACCCGCTTTCATCATGTTCCAAAAATGAGTGTGATTGGAGTGCCCGCCGCCGTTGTTGATTACAGCCTGGCGGATGGTGCCGGGAACCGATTCAATCTCTTTAAGAATTTGGTCAACGGGCTTTGATAGCCAATCATTTTTCCCTGCAAGCGCTTTGTTCAAATTGTCCACATAGGCTTTGTGATGTCGGCCCCAATGGATTTCCATTGTTTTGGCATCAATTACCGGTTCCAAAGCATCAAAACCGTAAGGAAGCTTGGCCAGTTCAAAACCAGCAGACTGAGTGGCCCGAAGAATTGGGGTCCCGGCAAAGGCGGCTATTCCGAAAGTGGCGGCCCCTTTGAGAAACGAACGGCGGTCGGTACGCATCCAACGACTCCTTACAGGTTTTGATTTGAGGATAAATCACATTCAGCCAAAGCTCATGATAGGTCCCGATACCCCGATTGGGAGGCAGATCGTACCGCTGGCCCAAGCCAAAATAACCCCTCAGGATCCCTCACGAATTTGTATGTCCCCGGCATATTTTTCCTGTACAATAACAGCTTAGGAGTAATGAAAATGGCCCCGAATAATAACAACTGGCAAGATTTCGCGGCGGACCTGGGACTTTCCTTTGAGGTTGATCCCAATGCCCCAGAACTTCCTCCAGAACCTGAAATGCTTGTAGGCGAAGCGGTGGTTACTGCCGAAATCGCCAAGGAAGGCTCGGAATCCGTGGTCGAATCCTATACTGAGGAAGAGACTGCCGGAGAATCCGGGACCGAGGACGCAAACGGCAACAAGAAGCGGCGCCGTGGACGAAGGCGGCGCAAAGGTCGTGGCGAAGGCGAAGAAGGGACAACGGATGCTGATAACGAAGGTTTGAACCAAACCCCTGACGAAGACGAACCTGAAAACGGAGAATTGGTTGGAGCCGGAGCAGGACTGTCTGAAAGGCGTTCCGCCAGGGCTGAAAACGCAAATCACCATCGCCCGATACTTCACCACCACCACGATGATGAATCTCCCGCCGACGATGACAACTTTGTCCTTGAGGACCTTTCGAACCTTAGTCTGCCATCATGGACCGAACTGATTGACTCTCTGTATCGGCCAGAGCGCTAGGAGTCTTATTTAGCAAACTATTTTAGAGTCAAATGGGGACTTAGCAAATCACCAAGCTAATTCCCCATTTTTTTATGTAATCAATTGTTTGAATACCAGAGATCAGATGTTTCCGTTATTTCCAAATCCTAATCCCATTTGGCTTTGGGAAACAAAAGGAAGTTTCCAAGAAGTGTGGTCCCCTCAATCGTAAGGAAACTTTCGGGGTGAAACTGAACCCCATGTAGCGGGTAGTTTTTGTGGCGAACCCCCATAATTTCCCCTTCCTCGGTCCAGGCTGTGATTTCAAAGTCCGGGTTTTGAAAACTTTCTTTCCGGATTACCAAGGAATGGTAGCGGGTCGCGTCAAAAGGATTTGACATCCCAACAAAAAGACCTCGGCCATCATGGTGAATCGGGGAGACTTTTCCGTGCATTACACGAGTGTTGCGAACAACCTCGCCACCAAAATTGTGACCAATACATTGGTGACCAAGGCAAACACCCAAAATCGGAACCCGTCTGTAATAAGCCAGCATAATTTCGTTGGAAACCCCAGCTTCTTTCGGTGTACAAGGGCCGGGAGAAATTAGGATCCGATCAGGGCGAAGCGCCCGCACCGCCTCCACATCGATTTTGTCATTGCGGTGTACGCGAATATCCAAAGAATTGTCGATTTCGCCAAACCTTTGAACGAGATTGTAGGTAAATGAATCGTAGTTATCAATTATCAGGATCATTTCGTTTTTTTATCCTCAAGCACTATGTCGCCCGGAAAGAAGCCGAAGAAGTCGTCTGGCCCAAGAGGCACTCTCTGCGGCAATGACTGCCCGATCCAGATCAGGATCCTTGGCCTCCACAGAAAAGGCGCCCGCATAGCCCACTCTGGCC
>Ga0114972_10000557_pt1 | contig 27777 bp, 49 predicted proteins | sample M_140807_EF_Meta_FD_87354 | JGI IMG/M metagenome (GOLD analysis project Ga0114972, IMG submission 87354) | Freshwater microbial communities from Lake Montjoie, Canada to study carbon cycling - M_140807_EF_MetaG | ecosystem: Environmental > Aquatic > Freshwater > Lake | place: Lake Montjoie...
AATTTAAAAAATCGATTCCATTTTGTGTATTTGTTGTTTTCTTATTGTTTTCTGAGAAACTAACAAAACCATAAATTAAAAGACATGTTGTTAAAATAATAATTAAACTAATTGTTGAAACAAATCCAATAAAATTGGCAACTTCACTATCACGAAGAGGTCCAAGTTTTACAAAAGGTCCTAATAGTAAATATCCGTGAACATAACCAATGTTTATACCACGTAATAAAGGTGAAAATCCTGATTTATATGCAGGTAAAAGATTTAAATAACTTTTTGTTAAACTTGAAGTAGTAATTGGTGTTGAAAGATGTCCAACAAAAGGATCACCTTGGAAAGGTGAAACCATATCAAAAGAATTATCCGTTTTATTAACTACCATATGTACTTTATATTTTTTAATTAGCTTTAATTTAATATTATAATAGATTTTAATAAAAAATAATTAATTATTACTTATTTACTTTTTATAATATAATTTAGTTTATATCTTTTAAGATATAAGTTAGAAATTTTAATAACGAATAAAAAAATTATGACAGTATTTTTAAACTATTTTATTTTATGTGGATTAATGTTTGGTGTTGTGACAGCCTTATATATTGGACTAAAAACAATTAAATTAATTTAATTAAATTATTAATAATTTGATTAAAAATTTTGACCTCTATGACTGAAACCGTAATAAAAGAAAATATTGTTGGATCAAGAAATACTAATAGCATTGTTGTTATGTTATTACTTTTATGTGCTGGTTTAGGATTTTTTTTAGCTGGTTTATCAAGTTATTTAAATATAAACTTATTACAAGTAACAGATACAAGTAAAATAATATTTATTCCTCAAGGAATAGTTATGCTGTTTTATGGAACAGGAGCAATTGGTATAGGATTATATATTTTATTTACGATTATTTGGAATGTTGGAAGTGGTTATAATGAATTTTCAAAAGAACAACAGATAGTTCGTATTGTTAGACTAGGATTTCCTGGAAAAAACAGAACAATCTTTTTATCATATGAATTTCAAAATTTAAAAAATTTAAAATTTGTCATTAAACAAGGTTTAAATCCACGTTGCAATATTCTTATAGTTTTAAAAGATAAACGTGAAATTCCCTTATTTCCGGCACAGTTTTTATTAAATCCGAAAGAAACTGAAACTAAAGCTATAAATTTAGCTAACTTTTTAAACATACCATTAGAAATTTTAGTATTATAAGACACCGTTTATATATATTACCATATACAAATATGTATATATGCTGATATAATACATATTGTATAGCGGGCATAGTTTAGTGGTAAAACTTCAGCCTTCCAAGCTGATTATGACAGTTCGATTCTGTCTGCCCGCTTTCTATAAATAATCTATTACTTATAATACTAATAACACTAATATAAAGGAGTGACAAAAGAAGAATTTTTACTAAACTATATAGTAAAAACATGTCTGGTGGATCTACAGGGGAACGTCCCTTTACTGATATCTTAACAAGTATTCGTTATTGGATTATTCATAGTATTACAATTCCAACTCTTTTCTTATCGGGTTGGCTTTTTATTAGTACAGGTTTAGCTTATGATGTATTTGGTACTCCAAGACCAGATGAATACTTTACACAAGACCGTCAACAAGTACCTCTTGCTAATGAAAGATTTAATGCAAATCAAGAATTAGAAGACTTAAAATAAAATATTTTAGCGATTTCATTTAAATTACTTAATTGAACATTTGTTCTTATAACCCTTAATATGAATAGAAATTTTAACAGATCAGTTGCATATCCAATTTTTACATTTCGTTGGTTAGCTATTCACGGATTAGCAGTTCCAACAATTTTCTTTTTAGGTGCTATTACATCAATGCAATTTATTCAACGATAAACATAACGGAGTTTTAATTTTATGAGTGGTCAAAATCCTAATATTCAAGCAGTTGAATTAAATAGAACATCTCTTTATTGGGGATTATTATTAATCTTTGTTTTAGCAGTTTTATTTTCAAGTTATTTCTTTAATTAAAAAGTATAAAAATCTTTAAAATTATTATGGCAGATACAAGTAGACGTGTACCTCTTTGGTTAATAGCATTAGTAGGAGGAATGGGTGTTTTAACTGTTTTAGGTTTATTTATTTTTGGTTCTTATTCTGGATTAGGTTCTTCTTTATAAAAATTTACTATTTTGAAGTGTTGAGTTTTTACTCAACACTTTCTTTCTCAATATAAATAAACAAAGCTGCCATAGCAATTCCTGGCAGAAATATTCCAATAATAGGTACTAGAATAGAAGGAAAATAAGGAGCAATCATTTATTACCTCTTTTTTATTAATAATATCTATTATAATATTTTTATTCGTTTAAAGATATATTAAGATAGACTTAAAAATTAATTATTACTATTTAAAGTAGCTTCTTTAAAATATATGACTATTAATGAAAAAGTCATTCAATCAATGAGACAATTTGCAGAAAGTTATGCTACATCTACAAATACTTTTTTTTGTGTGGATCTAGAAGTAACTGAATCTGTTATTTTAGGTCTTTCAAAAAACAAAGAATTGTTTGGCGCACCTTTATGCCCATGTCGCTATTATGATAATAAAGAAGATGAAATTACTTTAGCTTACTGGAATTGTCCTTGCGTTCCAATGAGAGAAAGAAAAGAATGTCATTGTATGCTGTTTTTAACTTCAGATAATGAATTTTCTTCAGATAAACAATCTTTTTCATAACTTTAAAAATCACTTCAAAAATTTTACGAATTATTCACTAATATTTTTCAACAACATTAAAGGTAAAAAATTATGACACCATCATTAGGAAATTTCTTAGGAAGTATCTTTGCAGCAGTTGTAGTAGTTATTATTCCTATTGCCATAGCTTTATCTACTGTGAGCCGTATTGATCCGCTTTCAAGAACGGAGGCTTAATATGATTAATGTAATTGTTGAACCAGCACTCCTTCTTGGAGCTATTTTTGCTGTGGCTATGATTTTTCTTTATAGTTTACGGTTTATAAATTCCGATTTAGCAACAGATTGGGATATTTTTATCACAACACTTGGAATTGTATATAGCTCAATTATTGTTATACATGGTTGGAGATTAGATCCAATTTTATTATTTAGTCAAGTTTTATTGATATTTATAACTTTCTCTTTTTGTTGGATTTTAATTCGTCAAAGAGAATTAATTAGACGACTAATAGAGAATATTTAATAAATAAATTGATTTTAATAACTTTTTCTTTATCTCTTAAAAAAACAATTTTTGTAACTTATCTTTATTTATTGAACTAATCTTTTATACTTATATCAAAGATTACTCAGTTTCTATTCTTTTTATAAAATTTTTAAAAAATTCAATTATGTTAACATTAAAATTATTTGTTTACGCAACTGCATTCTTCTTTATTACTATCGCGGTTTTTGGTTTATTATCTAGTGATACTTCTCGTAATCCAAGTAACTTAAATTAATTTTTAAAAGATTTCACTTGTGCTTAAGTGTGAATATCAAAAAAAATTAAAAAAATAATGGGAAAAGTATATAATTGGTTCCAAGAACGTCTTGAAATTCAAGCAATTGCTGATGATATTTCAAGTAAATATGTTCCTCCTCATGTAAATATTTTTTACTGTTTAGGTGGAATTACATTCGTTTGTTTTTTAGTACAAGTTGCAACAGGGTTTGCGATGACATTTTACTATCGTCCATCTGTAGCAGATGCTTTTGCATCTATTGAATATATGATGAATCAAGTTAATTTTGGTTGGTTAATTCGATCTATTCATAGATGGTCTGCTAGCATGATGGTTTTAATGATGATTTTACACGTGTTTAGAGTATACTTAACAGGTGGATTTAAAAAACCAAGAGAGTTAACTTGGGTAACAGGTGTTATTCTAGCTTCAGTAACAGTATCTTTTGGTGTTACTGGATATTCTTTACCTTGGGATCAAGTTGGATATTGGGCATGTAAAATTGTTACAGGTGTTCCAAATGCTATTCCTGTAGTTGGTGATTCTTTAGTTGAATTATTACGTGGTGGAACTAGTGTAGGACAAGGAACATTAACACGTTTTTATAGTTTACATACTTTTGTTTTACCATTAATAACAGCAGTATTAATGCTAGCTCATTTCTTAATGATTAGAAAACAAGGTATTTCTGGTCCATTATAATTAAAAAAAATATAAATTAAAAAAAATATAAATTATGTCAGTTATTAAAAAACCCGATTTGTCTGATCCTAAATTAAGAGCAAAATTGGCAAAAGGAATGGGTCACAACTACTATGGTGAACCAGCTTGGCCAAACGATCTTTTATATATATTCCCTATTGTTATTTTTGGAACATTTGCATGTGTAATTGGACTTGCTGTATTAGAACCATCAGCTTATGGTGAACCTGCAAATCCTTTTGCAACGCCGCTTGAAATTTTACCTGAATGGTATTTTTATCCTACGTTTAATTTATTAAGAGTATTACCAAATAAATTATTAGGAGTATTATCAATGGCTGCAGTACCTGCTGGATTATTAACAGTTCCATTTATTGAAAATGTTAATAAATTCCAAAATCCATTCCGTAGACCTTTAGCAATGACTGTATTTTTAGTAGGAACATTTGTAGCTATTTGGCTTGGTTTTGGAGCAGCAATGCCTATTGATAAAGCAATTACACTTGGTTTATTTTAAAGGAATATAAATAAGTATTTTTTATTTAAGAAAGTTATGAGATAATTTAATCTGTGTAAGAACAGGCTCTGTAGCTCAGTTGGTTAGAGTGGGGGACTCATAAGCCCTAGGTCGTAGGTTCAAATCCAACCGGAGCCAGTTTTAAACATTAAATTATCTTATTCCACTCTGATAATATATTATCTGGAGAGATGGCAGAGTGGTCGATCGCGTTAGATTGCTAATCTATTGTATAGTTCTCTATACCGAGGGTTCGAATCCCTCTCTCTCCTAAGTGTATCTCCATAGAATCTGTAGTTCAATTGGTTAGAGCACCGCCCTGTCACGGCGGAAGTTGCGGGTTCGAGTCCCGTCAGGTTCGATTATATAAGTTAATTAAAAACTTCTAATGCTATTTTATTTTTTAAATAAAAATAAATGTTATAATAATGTTTTAAGTTACTTCTTCTACTAGTTCTATTTTATTTTATTTTTTTTCAGATATGAAAATTAAAAATCAATCTTTTTATTCAGCAATAGTATCCTTTACTATTTTTTTAACTTTAACTTTTAATATTAATTTACAAAATGCTAATGCTGATTTTACTGCATTAACTCCTTGTAAAGATTCTCCTGCTTTTCAAAAGCGTTTAAATAATTCAGTTAAAAAATTAGAAAATAGATTAAAACTTTATACACCAGAAAGTAAAGAAGCAAACTTTTTAACGCATGAAATTGAAGCTACAAAAGCAAGATTTGAACGTTATGCTAAAAATGATAATTTATTATGCGGTAAAGAAGGATTACCTAGAATTATTGCTAGTGGTCAATGGGATAGAGCAAATGAGTTTGTAGTACCAGGTATCTTATTCTTATATATTACAGGATGGATTGGATGGGTTGGAAGAAAATATGTTAGATACGCAAGTACAACTGAAAATCCATTTGAAAATGAAATTATTATTAATGTACCTGTAGCCATTAAAATAATGAATTCTGGTTTCTTATGGCCAGTAGAAGCTTGGAAAGAGTTTACTAGTGGTGATTTAATCGCTACTGATGATGATGTTACAGTATCACCTCGTTAAATAATAATTAAAAAGGAATTAAAAACTTATTTTATATGAACAATTTTTTAAAATATCTTTCGACAGCACCGGTTTTAATGACAGCTTGGTTATCTATAACTTCGGCTTTTATTATGTTTATTAATTATGTATATCCAGATCCTTTAATTTTCCCAACATTCTAATTTAAAAAACTAAAGATATTTATAAATATCTTTAGTTTTTATACTTTTTAATTAACTTTTGATTCTAAAATTTTTAAAGAACATGAAACACCAGACGGTAATTCCGTTTTTAATAATAAATCTAGAATTGCTGGAGAAGTTGTAGTAATATCAATAAAACGTTTATATATTCTTATTTCAAAATGTTCTCTTGAATCTTTATCAATATGAGGAGAACGTAAAACACAAAATTTTTTAATTTTTGTTGGTAAAGCAACTACTCCATTTAATTGGCAATCTGTTTTTAATAAAGTATTTCTTAACTGTTCAGAAGCTAAGTTAATTACTTCATTATTAAAGGATTTTAATAATATTCTAAATTTCATATAATTAAAAATTATTATTATTTAATAATTTTTGTTACTAAACCTGAACCTACTGTACGACCACCTTCTCTAATTGCTAGTCTCATACCATTTTCAATCGCAATAGGAGCAATTAATTCGATACGCATTTGGACATTATCTCCAGGCATAACCATTTCAATAGATTCTCCTTCTGCTGTAAATTCTACGATTTGACCTGTAACATCTGTTGTTCTTACATAGAATTGAGGTCTATAACCTTTAAAAATAGCTGTATGACGACCACCTTCATCTTTTGTTAAAATATAAACTTCCGCGTCAAATTGTGTATGTGGATTAATAGAACCTGGTTTCGATAAAACCATTCCACGTAAAACATCTGTCTTTTGAACTCCTCTTAATAAGATACCAATGTTATCTCCAGCAAAACCTTTATCTAAGCTCTTTTGGAACATTTCTAATCCAGTAACTGTTGTTGTTTTTGTTTCAGCTAATCCAACTAATTCAACTGTATCTCCAATTAATACTTGTCCTCTTTCAATTCTTCCAGTTGCTACAGTACCACGTCCTGTAATTGAAAATACGTCTTCAATTGCCATTAAAAAAGGTTTATCAATTTCTCTTGCAGGTGTAGGAATATAACTATCAACAGCATCCATTAATGCAAAAATTTTATCTACCCATTGATCTTCCCCTTTTTTAATTGTAGGTTTTTTTGTTACAGCGTCAAAAGCTAATAAAGCTGAACCTGAAACAAATGGAATTTCATCTCCTGGATAATCATAACTAGAAAGTAATTCACGTAATTCTAATTCTACTAATTCAATTAATTCAGGATCATCTACTTGATCTGCTTTATTTAAAAATACAACTAATTTTTGTACACCTACTTGACGTGCTAGTAAAATATGTTCTCTTGTTTGAGGCATTGCACCATCAACAGCAGATACAACTAAAATTGCACCATCCATTTGAGCTGCTCCTGTAATCATATTTTTTACATAGTCAGCATGACCTGGACAATCTACGTGAGCATAATGTCTTACTTCTGTTTCGTATTCTACGTGTGCTGTATTAATTGTAATACCACGTGCTCTTTCTTCTGGTGCAGCATCAATATCTTCATATCGTTTTAAAACAGCGCCACCTAAAGTTGATAATGTAGCTGTAATTGCTGCAGTTAATGTTGTTTTTCCATGATCTACGTGACCGATAGTACCAATGTTAATATGTGGTTTATTACGTTCAAATTTATCTCTTGCCATTTTTATATTTTAGTTTTAAAAATATCATGTACTTTTAGCGATAATTATTTTAAATAATTAAATTTAAATAACTAATTAACGAAACTGAGCAAAAGCTTTATTCGCTTCTGCCATTTTATGTGTTTCTTCTTTTTTCTTTATTGCATTTCCTAATCCTTTAGCAGCTTCTAATAGTTCATTTGCTAACTTTAAAGACATTCCTTTTCCAGATCGTTTTCTAGAAAATTCAACAATCCATCTAACAGCGATATTTGTTGATCGATATTTATTTAATAATGTTGGAACTTGGTAAGTAGCTCCACCAACGCGTTTTGCTTTTAATTGCACTCGAGGACTAATATTACGAACTGCTTTTTCAAGAATTAAAATTGGATTTTGATTTGTTTTAATTTCAATTAGTTCAAATGCTTTATAAACAATTCTTTTTGCTAAACGTTTTTTTCCACTTTTTAAAAGTCTATTTACTAGTAAACTTACAAGTAAATTATCATATTTCGAGTCTTTTTCAGGAAAACGTTTTTTTGTAGAAATTCGACGTGACATAGTTAATATTTATAAGTTAATATTTTATTTTTTTGCTGTTTTTGTAGGTGCAACTCCAGCAACTTGTTTTCTAGCACCATATTTTGAACGTCCTTGTTTTCTATCTTTTACTCCTGTACAATCTAGAGCTCCGCGAATAATTTTATAACGAACTCCTGGTAAATCTTTTACTCTTCCACCACGAACTAAAACAATAGAATGTTCTTGTAAACTATGCTTTTCTCCAGGTATGTATGCTGTAATTTCAAAGCCACTAGTTAATTTAACTCTTGCAACTTTTCTAATAGCAGAGTTTGGCTTTTTTGGCGTTGTAGTATAAACACGTGTACAAATCCCTCTACGTTGAGGACAAGATTTTAATGCAGGTGCTTTTGTTGCATTTTCTATTTTATTACGTCTTAAACGTACTAGTTGTTGAATTGTTGGCATATTTTAAGTAGTTATTTGTTTTTGCTTCCTTTTGAATTCTCTTTAAAATTATATTTACGTTCAAATTTTTCTACTCTTCCTTCCGTATCTATGATTTTTTGTGATCCTGTATAAAATGGATGATTTCCACCCCAAATATCTACAGATAATTCTTCTTTAGTTGTTCCAACTTCAAGAACTAATTTTCCATCACAAAAAACTTTAGTTTTATACCATGTTGGATGTAAATCTTTTTTAGCCATATTTTAATACTATATTTAATAAAATTAACGTTTTGAATATTGTGAAGCTTTTCTTGCTTTTTTTAATCCATATTTACGTCTTTCTTTAATACGTGAATCTCTTCTTAGGAATAAATTTGTATTTAAAAGAGGACGAAATTCATTATTAACTGTGCATAACGCTTTGGAAATTGCTAATCTAATAGCATCCATTTGTGAACTAATTCCACCCCCTTTTACTTTAATATCTAAGTCAAATTTATTTATTAAATTAACTAGTATAAATGGACTATTAATTAATTCTTTTTCTTCAGGTAATCCTGAAAAGAAATCTTCAAACGTTTTATTATTAACTTTAATAGATCCTGTACCTTCTGTTAAAAAAACTTTTGCTACAGAGGTTTTTCTTTTTCCTAAACCGGTATATAAGTTGTTTATTTTATTCATATTTAAACTTCGACTTTAATCCATTTATCAGAATTTTTTAAATCAATTGGAGTATTTTTATTTTCTAAAACATTTTCTCCAGAGTAGACATAACATCTACGATAATAATTTCTACCTAAAACTCCTTTAGGTAGCATACCCCAAATCGCTTTTTCTAAAATACGTTGAGGAATACGAGCTTTTAATTGTTTAAAAGTTTCAATTTTTAAACTTCCAGGTCGTTGAGAATTACGATAATATAATTTTTGATTTTCTTTGTTACCAGTAACAATAATTTTTTCTGCGTTTAAGACAATCACAAAATTACCTTGATCCACACCAGGAGTAAAAAATGAATTTTCTTTTCCGCGTAAAAGTTTACTTACTTCAGTTGCAAGTTTTCCTAATGTTTTTCCATTTGCATCAACAACAAACCACTTAGGAACATGACATTCATTTTTAGGAAATATTGTTTTATTCATAATTTTTTAGTTTTTTTTATTAATCTTTTAAAACTTTTGATGACAGAGTTAAAAAATTTGGTGTTATAAATAATGGATAAAGTAAATTCATTAAAATTTTTAGACCTTCTTGAATACTACGTTTAGGTGTTATGCTACCATTTGTTAATATTTGAATTTCTAAAGATTCTTTAATATTTCCTTTACTATCATGAATTAATTTAATTTTATAATTTACTTTTTTAATAGGCATAAAAATAGCATCAACTAGTAAAGTAGATGGTTTCGAATCTATTACTTTTTCGTTTTTTGCTTTTTTTCTAATTTCATCAACTAAACGATAACCTTTCCCACGTTCTATATCGACTTCCAGATAAAAATCTGAAGAATCAGTAATCGTACAGATATATTGATTGGGATTAATAATTTTTAAAATACCTTTGGGTAAGTTTAACATTCCTGCTGTAACTACAACAGGTCCTTTTGTATTTAAAAATCCTTTTAATTGAATTGATTTTAATTCATTGATTTGTTTATCAAATTGAAAAGAAGATTTAAAAATAATGTCTTTTAAATTTAATAATATTTCTAAAATATCTTCTCTTACTCCTTCAATAGTTGCAAATTCATGTTTTAAATTATTTAAACGTACCCCTGTAATAGAATAGCCTGTTAAATCGGATAAAAGTGTTCTTCTTAAAGCATTTCCTAATGTTATTCCTTGACCAATTTCAAGTGGTTCGATTACAAACGAACCAAAACTATTTTGTTCATTGTCAATATAAGTTTCAATACACGTTAAAGTACTCATAGAAGTTGATTAAATTAATTTTATAAACGACGTTTTTTTGGTGGTCGACATCCATTATGTGGAACAGATGTTTTATCTTCTATAGATAAAATATTTAATCCAGCAGATTTAAGAGCTCGAATTGAACTTTCACGTCCATTACCTCTTCCTTTTACGACGATTTCTATCTTTTGCATTCCTAACTCCATTGCTTTTGTTGCCACATTTTTTGCAGCTAATTGAGCAGCAAAAGGAGTGTTTTTTCTTGCACCTTTAAAACCTGCAGTTCCTGCAGAGTCCCAACAAAGTGTATTTCCTAAAATATCACTTACTGTAATAATCGTATTATTAAATGTTGTTTTAATATTTGCAATTCCAATAGTAACTTCTTGTTTCTGTTTTTTCTTTTGTTTTGCCATATTTTTTATTTTTTACGAATAAATAAACCAATGCGACGAGAAGTACGATTATTTGTTCTTGTTCTTTGTCCACGTACAGGTAATCCTTTCAAATGGCGTCTTCCTCTAAAAGAATTAATATCAATTAACCTTTTAATATTTAAACTAATTAAACGTTTTAAGTCTCCTTCTAATTTAAATTCTTCTTTTTCTAAAATATCACGTAATGCTGATATGTTTGTTTCTGTTAAATCAGAAACTTTTACATTTTCATCAATGTTTACTTGTTTTAGAATTCTTTTTGACGTTTGAATTCCAATACCATAAATACATGTTAATGCTACATATATTTTTTTCTTATTTGACAAATTGTTACCAAGTATTCTTACCATAATTATTTACGTTTTTATTAACCTTGTCTTTGTTTATGTTTTGGATTTGAACATAAAACCATGATTCTGCCATGTCTTTTAATTACACGACAATTATTACACATTTTTTTTACAGATGGTCTAACTTTCATATGATTTTTAATAATTTTAAATAGAATTATCGACGAAGTTTTTATACAGAGATTTTACATTTTTTTGAATTTCAAAAGAAACACCAACTAAAATAATTAATGAAGAAATATTTAATTGATTTAACAATGCCCCATTTATTAAGGATTTAGAAATGTCATAAGAAATCAAAATCGCACATAAAAAAATACCACCTAAAATAGAGGTTGATTTAACAACATTTTCTAAATATGAAATAGTTTCTTTTCCAGGTGTTATGTTAACAATCGAAACAGAGGCTTTTCTTAATTGTTCCGAAATTTTTTCAGGATCCCAAAAAATTGTTGTATAAAAATAATTGAAACCAATTATTAACAAATAATAAATAATATCATTGATAAATTTAAAATTGGTACTTAATGAATTTGTAAAAAAGGCTAAAAAAGGAATTAAATTGGAAGCAATAATAATTGGAAAAATACCTGCCTGATTTAATCTTATGGATAACCCATTTTCTTCATTTTGTAAATTTGGATTCAATCTTTTTTTTATTGTTTCTTGTTGATTATTCTCTAAAAAAGCTAATTGACGGGCTGAAACAACATCAATATTTATTCTTGCAGTTTGAGATATACAAATCAAGAGTAATAAAGCTAAAATAAAAAAAATCTCGATTAGAAACGTTTGATCAAAAATGTTAAAATTTAATAAGTTTTTACTAATTAAAGTAATAACAATATTTGTAAAAATAATAATTGATGTTCCATTTCCAATTCCTTGGTTATCAATTAGTGTACTTAACCATACAGTTAACATTGTGGATGTAACTAATTCTAAAACGATAATACTTAAATTAAAAAGATCAGTATTATAGAAGTATGATTTTAAATATATTATCAATAGAATACTTTGAATTATTGAAAATATAAAAGTAAGTACTTTCTTATAAAATGTTAACTTTTTACGACACGCTTCTCCCTCTTCAGATTGTAATTTTTCTAAACTTGGAAAAATAGCAGTAAGTAAATCAACTAAAATTGATGCATTAATAAAAGGTATGATTCCTAAAGAAAAAGGACTTAATAATGTATTTCCTCCCCCTCCCGAATACATATTTATTATTTGCATAATTGCATTTTTATTTTCAAGTTGTAAAAATGATTTTTTTAAAGCATCTTGATCAATTCCACTTAATGGAATTGTATTTCCAAATCTAAAAATAAATAAAATAACTAATGTTAATAATATTTTTTTTGTTGGATTATTTTGATTAAAAATGTTTAAAAAATTTTTTTTAGAGAATGTTGTTAACATTTTTATATTTTTTCATAATTTTTTCATAAAAATTATTTCGTGTTGTTGATTGATATTTACCAAGTTCAACTTTTGTATTTAAATTTGTTAATGCTAAAATTGTTGCCTTTGCATTATTTAAAATATTATTTGATCCAAATTGTTTTGCAACAATGTTTCTAAGACCCGCTAATTCTAAAACTGTACGCACAGATCCACCAGCAATAACACCACTACCTAATGCCGCAGGACGTAACATAATTTTACAAGCACCAAAAGATGCTTTAATTACATGTGGAACTGAGTATTTAAAAGTAATCGGAACGCTAATTAAGTTTTTCTTTCCATTTAAAATAGCTTTTTCAATAGCTAAATTAACATCTTCGGCTCTTCCTATACCAACTCCTACTTTTTGTTTTGTGTCTCCAATAATAACAACAGCTCTAAAAGTCATTTTTTTACCACCTTTTACAACTTTTGTTACACGTTTAATTTGAACAATTTTTTCTTCGTATTTTATTTTTGATAAACGAATTGGAAACTTTTTACCACGCAAAGGTTTTTTTGTTTTTGATTTAATATTTAAACCATCTTTTTTATTTTTTATATTCGTTTTTTCCATATTATTAATTTAATATTTAACTTGTTAAAAAATTAAACCTTTATTTCTAGCTCCTTCAGCTAGTTTTTTAATACGTCCATGATATGGACGATTTCCTCTATCAAACACAACTAAACTTATTTCTTTTTCTAAAGCTTTTTTAGCTAAATTTTCTCCTACAAGAAGTGCTGCAGCTTGATTTGAAGTAGATTCTAACGACTCATTAAGTTCTTTACTTAATGTAGAACTAGAAGTTAACGTACGTCCATTTGTATCGTCAATTAATTGTGCATAGATATGATTATGTGATCTAAAAACAGCTAAACGAGGTCTATTTTCAGTTCCAACAATTTTTTTAAGGGATCTTTTTTTATTTTGTAAATATAATTTTTTAACTTTCTTTTTCATACTGCTTATTTAAATGAAAAGTTTATTTACCAGTTTTTCCAGCTTTTCTAATAATTTTTTCACCTTCGTAAAGAATACCTTTTCCTTTATAAGGTTCTGGTGGTCTAATATCTCTAACTTTTGCAGCTAAAAATCCTACTTTCTCTTTATCAATTCCACTAATTGAAATTTTTGTAGGTGATTCTAGTTTAATCGTTAAATCTTTAGGAATTACAAATTCTATGGGATGTGTATAACCCATATTTAAAATTAAGTTACTTTTATCAACTTGAAATTTATATCCAACACCTTCAGCAATTAATGTTTTTGTAAATTTATCAGTTACTCCAGTAACCATATTTTGTACTAATGCTCTTATTAAACCATGATACTCACGTAATTTTTTTGTATTTTCTTTGCGTGAAATTATAAGTTTATTATTTTCTTGTGTGATATCTAAACTATTAGAAACAGATTGTTCTAATGTACCATGTTTTCCTTTAACCATAACTTTTTCATCCAAGCATGTAATGGTTACATCTTTTGGAATATCGATAGGTTTTTTACCAATACGTGACATATAAATTCTCCAAGTTTACTGATTTAATTTTATCCGATATAACATAGAATTTCACCACCTTTTTTTAATTTTGTGGCTTTAATATGGCTCATAACACCCATTGAAGTTGAAATAATTGCAGTGCCTTGTTGATGTTGTAAAACATCAATAACTTCATTAAAATGTTTATAACCTGAAAAAACACGTTGACCAGGTTTACTAATTCTTTTCAAATCAGAAAAAAGTGGTTTTTTGATCCACCAACCTTTATATCTTAGTGTTATTTTTATTTGATGATTATTATTTTCTGATTCTTTAATCTCATAAGTATTAATGTAACCTTCAGCTAGTAATACTTTTAAGATAGATAAATTTACTTTACTATATCTAACTTCAACAAAACTATGGCGTGCTAATGTTGCATTACGTATACGTGTCAACATGTCTGACACTAAATCATTTGTCATTTACAATACCTCTATAAACTTTAATTTGAAAAAGGAATTCCTAATTCTTTTAATAATAAAAATCCTTCACGAGAGTTTTTAGCTGTTGTTACAATCGTAATGTTAAAACCTCTTCTTTGTTCTACACTCTCATAATCAATCTCAGGAAAAACTAGTTGGTCAGAAATCCCTAAATTATAATTGCCATGTTTATCAAATTGATTAGGATTTAAACCTCTGAAGTCTCTGATACGAGGTAAAACTAACATAATAAATTTTTCTAAAAACGCATACATTTTTTCACGTCTTAATGTAACAGTTAATCCTAAAGGCATTCCATCACGAACTTTAAAACCCGCAATTGAATTTTTTGATATTGTTACAATGGGATGTTGACCTGTAATAAGTCTAATTTCTTCTGTTGCTTTTTGTAAATAAGCACGATTTTGAGCATTTAGTCCTAATCCGGCACTTACTTGAATTTTTTCTATTTTTGGAATTTCATGAATATTCTTATACTCAAATTCTTTTTGAAGTTTAGGAATAACACTATTTAAGTATTTATTTTTTAAATTACTCATTATTTATTAAATTTTTAAATATAAATTAATATAAAATTTAAACAAGATTTCCTGATTTCTTAAAATATCTAACTTTTTTTCCTTCTACTAGCTTATAACCAATACGACTTGCAGTATTCGCAGCCGCATCCCAAAGCATTACATTTGACGAATGAATTGCTAATTGTAATTCAAGTTTCTTAGTTTCACCACTTTGACGATCTTTAATATATTTAATTCTTGGAATAATTCCTTCAATAGTAATTGTTGAATCTTTACTATTTACAGACCCTACTTTTCCAATAAATCCTTTATTATTTCCCGTTAAAACTTTAACTTTATCACCTATTTTTAAGTGATTTCTTATTTGTTTTTTCATACAACTTCAGTAGCTAATGAAATAATTTTAGTAAAATTTTTATCACGTATTTCTCTGGCAACAGGTCCAAAGACACGTGTACCTCTTGGATTGTTTTCTGCATTAATAATTACAACTGCATTATCATCAAATCTTAAGCCCATTCCATCTTCTCGACGAACAGTATTTTTTGTTCTAACAATAACTGCTCGAACAACATTTGATCTTTTCACAGCCATGTTAGGAATGGCATCTTTTACAACTCCAATTATAATATCTCCAATGTTTGCATATTTACGATTATTTCCTAATACGCGAATACACATTAATTTTTTAGCTCCAGTATTATCTGCAACTGTTAAATATGTTTGTGGTTGAATCATAGGTTTTTAATTACCGTAAATTTTTAAAATTTCTTTCAGTTTCCATTTTTTATGACGGCTATATGGTGAAGTTTCTTCTAGAATTACAATATCTCCAGATTTTGATTTATTTTCTTCGTCATGTGCCATATAACGTTTCGTTTTAACTAAAATTTTTCCATATTTAGGATGTGGATATCGAGTTTGAATAGCAACAACAATAGTTTTATTTGGTTTATCACTAACAACAACTCCAATTCTTTCTTTTGACATAATGTTTAACTTATGATTTTATATAAGTCTATTTATTATTTTTTAATAATGTTGATTTTTTAAAATTTAACTGAGCTAAGCGTCTCTTAGAATGAAGAAATAAATGAGGTTTTAAAGTTTGACTTGTTTTCTTTTTTATTCTTAAATCAAATAGATTTTTTTGTAAAATAAAAATTTCTTGATCAATTTCTTCAATATTTGATAAAGAATTTAAATCTTTAAATTTTGGTAAACTCATATTAATTTTTCCTCACGAGTTAAGATACGTGTTTTAATTGGTAACTTATAACAAGCTATTTTTAATGCTTCCATTGCAATTTCTTTTGTAACACCACTTACTTCAAAGAGAATATTTCCGGGTTTCACAACAACTACCCAGTATTCAACAGCACCTTTACCAGATCCCATACGAGATTCTTCTGCACGAGCTGTTACTGATTTATCTGGAAAAACTTTGATCCACATTTTTCCTGTTCTTTTTGTATATCTTGAAATTGTTCTTCGACATGCTTCAATTTGACGTGACGTTAGCCAGACAGGTTCTAAAGCTTGAATCCCATAATCACCATGATCTAGTTTGTTATTACGAGTTGCTTTTCCTTTTAGTCTCCCACGTTGCATTTTTCTATACTTAGTACGTTTAGGACTTAACATTTTTAATTCTCCTTTAATACTTATAATTATTTATTCACCTAAGAATAACCAAACTTTTATACCTATTACACCATAAATTGTTTCTGCTCTTTGATGAACATAATCAATTTTAGCTTTTAAAGTATGTAAAGGTACTTTACCATCTCTTTTCCATTCACTTCGAGCAATATCAACTCCATTTAAACGTCCTGAAACTTCAATTTTAATTCCTTTAATTTCTGTACGTTGAACTTTTTTAATTGCTTGTTTAACCGCTCTTCTAAAAGGTGTTCTCTTTTCTAATTGTTCACCAATATATTTTGCAATTAATGTAGCATCTTCAAATGGGTTTTTAATAAATTCAATTTTTAAGGAGTAATTTTTATTTGTCTTAATTTGTAAAAAACGAATTAAATTTTTACTATTACGTTTTAATAAAAATGCAGTAAACTTTTTTAAATTACCTTTTGAATTATTTAGAATTGAAATTGCTTTTGAATTTGTTTCTTCATTATTTTCATTAAAGTATTTTGTTACTTTACGAAACATTTCTTTAGCTCTTGGAAATAAAGCATGTAGTGTAATATTTACATATTCTTTTGATTCTGAATCTTGTTGAATACGATTAATTTCAACTTTAGAAATGGATAAAAATTCTTGAAAAAATTCAAAAACTTGTGATCTTACAAAAAAATCCTCTTCAATTAATGATGAATAATGTTTTTTATCACTATACCACTCAGAAAGATGCTTTTGTGTTGTTACTAATCTAAAACCTTTTGGATGTGTTTTTTGTCCCATAAATTTATCTTTATTTATTAATTTGAAGATGTAACACTAATAGTAATGTGTGACATTTTTTTCTCAATAGCGAATGCTCTTCCTTGAGCTCTTGGACGAATTCGTTTTAAGATAGGACCTTGATTAACATAAGCTTCATTTATTAATAAAGTATCTTTTTCAAAGTCAAAATTATTTGTTGCATTAGAAACAGCAGAATATAAAGTTTGCCATACTATTGAACCAGACTTTTGTGGTAAATATTTTAAAATTTGTAAAGCTTCTTTATAACTTTTTCCTCTTAATTTTTTTAATATGACATCTACTTTATTTGGTGCAATTCGAATATATTTTGAAGTCGCAGATACAATTTTATTAGCGGTATTCATATTTTATCTTTTAACTTTTCTTTCAGTTTTTTTATGTGATCTAAATGTACGTGTAGGAACAAATTCTCCTAATTTGTGACCAACTAATTGATCAGAAATAAAAATTGGAACATGTTTTTGTCCGTTATAAACACTAATTGTATGTCCAATCATCAATGGTAAAATTGTTGAAGATCGTGACCATGTTTTGATTGTTTCTTTTTTTCCTTTTTCATTTAACTTATTTAACTTATTTAATAAGTGATAAGCAATATAAGGACCTTTTGATAATGATCTTGGCATATTTATTTTTATTTATATTGTTATGAACGTCGACGAATAATAAACATATCGCTTTTGTTTTTCTTTTTACGAGTTTTCATTCCAAGCGCAGGTTTTCCCCAAGGAGTTAAAGGTCTAGGTTTACCTATTGGACATCTACCTTCTCCTCCACCATGTGGATGGTCTACTGGATTCATTACAGATCCACGAACAGTAGGTCTAACACCAAGCCAACGGCTTCTTCCAGCTTTTCCTAAAACAACGTTATAAAAATCCGAATTACTTAATTTTCCAACTGTTGCAGAACATTCTTTTTTAAATAAACGAATTTCTTTTGATGATAATCTTAATACAACAAAATTATTTTCTTTAGCAAGAATTTTTGCAGAAGTACCTGCGGAACGAATTAATTGACCTCCTTTACCTGGAATCAATTCTACATTATGTACATCTGTTCCTAAAGGAATATTATCTAAAGGTAATGAATTACCAATTTTTATTTCTGCATTGTGACTAGCCATAATTTTATCTCCTACATTTAAGTTTTCAGGATGTAAAATATAGCGTTTTTCACCGTCTTCATAATTAATTAATGCAATATTTGTATTTCTATTAGGATCATATTCAATAGAGTTTACGATACCTGAAATATTGAATTTATTTCGTTTAAAATCAATTAAACGGTATCGTCTCTTATGACCTCCACCCTTATGTCTTGTTGTAATTCTACCTTGATTATTTCTTCCTTTTGCACGATGAAGTGAAATTAATAAAGATTTCTCAGGTTTATTTTTAGATAAATTTGAAAAGTCTAAACTACTTTTATTTCTTGATGAAGGAGTATAAGGTTTATATATTTTAATTCCCATAATTTTAATTTTTTATTTAGTTAAAGAGATCAGCAATTTTGTCTCCCTTTTTTAATTTTACATACACTTTTTTATAACGAGATCTTGTACCCACTGATCTTCCTACACGACGCGTCTTAAGAGGTAAAATAGCACTATTAACTGAAACAATCGTTACAGAAAAGATTTTTTCCAAAATATATTTAACTTGTGTCTTTGTTAAAGAACGATCCACAATAAAAGTATATTGTGAATTTCCATATAAATTAATTGATTTCTCAGTTAATGAAGGATATTTAACTAAGTTTAAAAGATTACTAAGATTAATCATAAGATTTCTTAATTTATTCCATTTATTAGAGTTAATGCTTCTTCAGATAAAATAATCTGATTTGTATTTAAAAGCTGTTTTAAGTTTAAAGATGAACTTGTTGTAAGTTCAATATTTTTTAAATTACGTGTACTTAACCATAAATTTTTGTACCAACTTACGTTAGGTTTAGTAACAATAAATAATATTTTTTTATTAGATTGAATTCCTAATTCATTAAATGTTTTTAAAACATTTTTTGTTTTAATATTTTTAATTTTTTCGGAAAAATCTTTTTCATTGATGTAAACAAAGTCTTTCTTTTTGAAGTACAATGCTGACATAATAGCTAACCTTTTCTCTTTTTTGTTAACTTTTTTTATTACTGTTCTAGGTTTAGGACCAAAGCTTACACCCCCACCAACAAATAAAGGAGAACGAAGAGATCCGGCACGAGCACGACCAGTACCTTTTTGCTTCCATGGTTTTCTTCCACCTCCTCTAACTTCTGATTTTGTTTTTGTAAAAGCATTATAAGATCTTGAGTTTTTTAGTTGCGTAACATAAACTCTATGAATTAGACCAATAGCTTTCTTTTTTTCTTCAGAATTTTCTAAAAAATTTGTAATATCCATTTTTAAGATTTTAATTAATTACTTTATATTTAGTTATTTATACTAATTAAATTCCCAGACTTTCCAGGTATTGAACCTTTAATAACAATAAGATTTTCTTTAAGATCTACATCAATAACTTCTAATCCACTAATTGTTTTCTTCTCAACACCTAAACGACCAGGCATTTTTTTACCAGGGAATACACGTCCTGGTGTTGTACCAGATCCAATAGATCCTTGTAAACGATGATGTTTTGACCCATGTGACATAGCACCACAATTAAAGTTATTACGTTTAACGTTACCAGCATTTCCTTTACCTATTGTAAAGCCAGTAATATTAACTTTTTCACCAACTTTAAAAAGTTCAACAGTAAATTTTTGACCAATTTCAAAATTTTGTATTTCTGTTGTTTTATATTCTTTTAAATACTTGAATGGGGGTAAATTTACTTTATTAAAATGACCTAATTTTGGTTTTGTTAATGTTTTTGCATTTGCTGAAATTTCTAAATATCCAAGTTGAACAGCATTATAACCCGCATTTTCAATAGACTTTATTTGAGTAACAACACACGGACCACCTTTTATAATTGTTACTGGAATAACATTTCCTTTTGTATCAAAAATTTGAGTCATGCCAATTTTATTTCCTAAAATACCAAGAGACACAAGCTACCTTCCTTTTTAAATTTTTACTAAGTAAAAATATTTTAAAAAAATAAAGTCAAAAAGTCTATATCAATTCTATTCTAAATACCTAATGACAGACTCATCTAAAGGTAACAATAATAATCAATCAAACAAAGGAGTTGTAATTGACGTTACAGAAGAATAAATAAGAATCAACTTATTTATTCTTCTCTTAAAGGAGAGAGTGAGATTCGAACTCACGGAACCGGTTAAGTTCATCTGATTTCAAGTCAGACGCGATCGACCACTCTGCCATCTCTCCAAGTGACAAAAAATAATTTATATTTTTTGTCATTTTTATTTTTAATTATTTATGATTCGTATGAAGGTGTTCCTGTAAATTTAATTGAACCTGGATTCGGGTTTTTTCCAATAGAGAACTCACGTTTTCCTACAGCAATTCTTCCTTCATTTACTTTCTCAGGAAATACTCCATCTTTTGGATGAATAAATTGAATTTCTCCGCTTGGTAATAATCTAAAAATTCTATAATCATTAATTTTAAAATCTGTACGTAATTGTTTACCTAAAGCTAAACATTGTTCTTTACGTGCAAAATAAACTAAGTTTGGTCCAGCTTTCATAATCGCTGCACCACCTGTTGGCATTTCAAAAGTATTTTCTTCGGGCTTTTCTTTTTTTTTATCGTTTACCCAAGTCATAACATATTTTTCTTCTGTTTCAGCAGCTTGTAACCACCCACCAGTACTTCCACCAAATTCAGGAAACTCGTTATTATTATTCGTGTTTATCATCTTAGTGATTAATTAATAATAGTAAATATAAATTTTAAGTCATTCTTCTTCTGATAATAAGATGATTTTTTTAGCGGAGAGTGGATTCGAACCACTGACCTTCGGGTTATGAGCCCGACGAGCTACCGAGCTGCTCTACCCCGCCACATAAGATAATAATAGTATATCGATAATTTTAAACAAATTAATATATTTTTAAAAATTCTAGTAAAAGAACTATGCTAAAAATCAAAAATATTAAAAATAATAAAATATTTGATGTTCTTTTTAATAAAGGTTTTAATTGCGTTTTTATGATTAACCTATCGTTTCTTATTATAGAAAAAGGTTTATCCCATATTTGCCCATCAAACCATGAAGCTTCTTCATAAAATATTCGACTTGAATTAAAAGTTTTTAATAAACTTTGCCATTGAGTGATTATAAAAAAGAGTGTAAAAAATATTGAAATTAAACTAATTTCTATATTTATTAAAAACCAATTTAAATTTAATAAAGAATAATTTAATTCATTTAGTCTTAACAAACTTATAATTAAAAAATAATAAAAAAAATTAAAAAATATTTTTTTAATAAACTCTTTATTTGATAATGTTAATATATTTGTAAAGGAGTTTTCTTTTAAATTAATCAACTGTTTAATTGGTTTTTGATCTTCTGGAATTGGACATAAAAGAAAAATTTTTATATTAAAACTCATAAAATAAATTAACAGTTTAATTTTTAAAACAAAAGTTACTGATTAATTAGTTATCAGTAATCTTTGTTTGAACTAGTAAAAGAATTAATTGGATACTTAATCCTATCCATGTAAACTTCTCTAATGGATTTAATGAAGAACGTGACGTTTGATTACTGGAACTATCTTTTGTACTTTCATTTTGGTTTAGTATTAAACCAATTAAAAAAGTACTATTTATTAATAATACTAAAGTGAATGAATTAATCACTTTATAACCTCTTTCAATAAGTTTAATTATGTATTGGCTTGTACTTGTAAAAAGACAAAACCTAAAGCTAATCCTAAAAGAGTTATAACAAAACAAACACCTGCTACTGTAACAATTTCTCCCATATTATTTTTTTATTTTTATTTTTTATTAAAAGCCGTTTCTTCCCCAAACAACTAAGGCTAATGAAAATGAAAAGACTAACATTAAAGAAGCCCAACCTAAACTAAGTACATCAATCATATAAATAAAAGTTTTTTGTTTTATCTTCTTTTCTTATTATAACCTTAATAAAAAGTTAATAAGAATACAAAGTAAAAATTTATTTATTTTTTACTTTATACTGTTATAATAACTAACAACATTATAAAAATAAAGCTAAATATTATGATTACAGAATTAAATATTTATGTTGCCCTTTTAGTTGCATTTTTACTTCTTACTTTTTCAATTCGTTTAGGAATTTCTTTATATCAATCAAAGTAGTTTAAAAATTATGGCAACTGTTAAAAATTTAAATAATTTTCCTTTTGCTGCCATTATTGGGCAAGAAGAAATGAAATTGGCTCTACAATTAAATGTCATTGATCCTAAAATTGGTGGTGTTATGATTATGGGTGATAGAGGAACTGGTAAATCAACAACAATTCGAGCATTGGCAGATTTATTGCCAGATATTACAATTATTAAAAATGATCCGTTTAACACAGACCCTAAAGGATTAGAAAAAACTTATGAAACAGAAGCTATTAAAATACCAATGGTTGAATTACCATTAGGAGCTACTGAAGATAGAGTTTGTGGAACAATTAATTTAAAAGAAATTTTATCTGGTGGAAGTAGTACATTTGAACCTGGTTTATTAGCACGTGCTAATCGTGGGCTATTATATGTAGATGAAATTAACTTATTAGATGATCATTTAGTTGATGTTTTATTAGATTCAGCAGCTTCTGGTTGGAATACAGTAGAACGTGAAGGAATTTCAATTAAGCATCCCGCGAAATTTATTCTAATCGGTTCAGGAAATCCTGAAGAAGGTGAATTAAGACCACAACTTTTAGATCGATTTGGAATGCATGCTGAAATTCGTACGATAAGTGAACCAAATGCGCGTGTTAAAATTGTTGAAGAACGTATTAGTTTTGATCAATCTCCTCAAATTTGGTTTGATAAATATGAACAAGAACAAATTAATATTCAAAATCGAATAATTATAGCACAAGATAACTTATCAAAAGTAACAATTAGTAAAGAATTTCAATTAAAAATTTCTCAAATTTGTAGTGAATTAGAAGTAGAAGGTTTAAGAGGGGATATTGTATCAACAAGAGCTGCGAAAGCTTTAACTGCTTTTGAAAATAGAACAGAAGTTACTGTTAATGATATCAAACGAACAATTACTCTTTGTTTACGTCATCGTTTACGTCGCGATCCAATGGAATCTATAAATTCTGGTGATAAAATTGAAGCTACATTTGCAAAAATTTTCTCGACAACAGTGATTTAGGGTTAAATAACAACAACTTGAGCTCAGTAGGATTCGAACCTACATTAGAAACTTAGAAGGTTTCCGTCCTAATCCCTTAGACGATGAGCCCATATTTTCAATTCATTTTATAGGCGGTACTGGGCTTGAACCAGCGACCCTCTGCTTGTAAGGCAGATGCTCTACCGCTGAGCTAACCGCCTTTATAAATAGAGTATAGTTTATTTTTTATAAAAAATAAATTTAAAACTTATTTATTTTTCAAAATTATTTTCTGCTTTTTCTAAAACGTACTTTGCAATAGAATTTACTTCTTCGGAACTTAATCTTCCACCAAAAGCTGGCATACCATTTTTACCATTTATAATTTGATAACTAATTGCATCAATACTATACATTCCATTTTCTTTCAATGTTTCTTGTTTTAAATTTTTTTCAGAAATAATTACATTGGAACCTCCTATATGACACACACTACAATTCTGAATAAAAAGATTTTCTCCCTTTTCAATATTAACAATTGGTATTAATAAATTAAAAAGAATTAATAAAAAAAAGTTTTTTAAAAAGGTGTAATAAACCATCGTTTAAGTTTTCGTTTTTTATTAATAAGAAACTATAGTAAGAAAAATTTAACTTTTTCTCACTATAGTTTACAAAAATTAGTCAATTGGACGTAATTGAAGAACAGGTTCTGTTTCTCTGTTGATTCCTTTTTCGAAACCTGCAGCAGCCGCACGAGCGCGACCAGAATGCCACCAGTGTCCTACTAATAAGAAGAAACCTAAGAAGAAATGAGAACATGTTAACCAAGAACGAGGAGATACATAGTTAACCGAGTTAATTTCTGTAGCAACTCCACCTACTGAGTTTAATGATCCTAAAGGTGCATGAGTCATATATTCTGCAGCTCTACGTTCTTGCCAAGGTTGAATATCATTTCTAATTTTATTGATATCTAAACCATTTGGACCACGTAAAGGTTCAAGCCAAGGTGCTCTTAAATCCCAGAAACGCATTGTTTCACCACCGAAAATAATTTCACCACTTGGAGAACGCATTAAATATTTACCTAAACCTGTTGGACCTTGTGCTGAAGCAACATTTGCTCCTAAACGTTGGTCACGTACAAGGAATGTGAATGCTTGTGCTTGTGAAGCTTCTGGACCTGTTGGACCAAAGAATTCACTAGGGTATGCTGTGTTATTGTACCAAACGAAAACAGATGCTGTTAATCCCATTACAGATAATGCAGCTAAACTGTATGATAGATAAGCTTCTCCTGACCAAACAAAAGCACGTCTTGCCCATGCAAATGGTTTAGTTAAAATATGCCAAATACCACCAGATAAACATAGAATAGCCATCCAAATATGACCACCAACTAAATCTTCCATATTATTGATTGAAACAATCCAACCGTCTCCACCAAAAGGAGATTTAAATACGTATTCAAAAATTACAATTGGGTTTAATGTTGGATTTTTAATTAAACGAACATCTCCACCACCTGGTGCCCATGTGTCATAAATTCCACCAACATACATAGCTTTAATAACTAATAATAAAGCACCAATTCCAAGTAAACATAAATGAATACCTAAAATAGTTGTCATTTTATTTTTATCACGCCAGTCATAACCAAAAAGCGGAGCATTTGTTTCTAAAGTATCTGGTCCAAATAATGAGTGATAAATACCACCAAAACCTAGAACAGCAGAAGAAATTAAATGAAGTACACCAACAACGAAGTAAGGGTAAACATCAATAATTTCTCCACCAGGACCAACTCCCCATCCTAATGTTGCTAAATGAGGTAATAAAATAAACCCTTGGTCATATAAAGGTTTTTCTGGAATAAAATGAGAAACTTCAAATAAAGTCATAGCACCACACCAGAATACCATTAAACCAGCATGAGCTACATGCGCACCTAAAAGTTTTCCAGAAAGATTAATTAATCTTGCATTTCCTGCCCACCAAGCAAATCCTGTAGACTCAACAGATTTATCTGTTGTTATTTCTAAATCATCAAAGCGCGTTTCCACGTGGTAATACCTCCTCTGGGAATATATAATTTTCATGTGGTTGATCTTGTGCAGCCATCCACATTCTGATACCTTCGTTTAATAAAATATTTTTTGTGTAGAATGTTTCAAATTCAGGATCTTCAGCTGCTCTTAATTCTTGAGAAATAAAATCATAAGCACGTAAGTTTAAAGCTAAACCAACCATACCTACAGCGCTAGCCCATAATCCAGTAACTGGAACAAATAACATAAAGAAATGTAACCAACGTTTATTTGAGAAAGCTACACCAAAAATTTGTGACCAGAATCTATTCGCTGTAACCATTGAATAAGTTTCTTCAGATTGAGTTGGAGTAAATGCACGGAATGTATTTGCAGAGTCACCATCTTCAAATAATGTATTTTCTACAGTAGCTCCATGGATAGCACATAATAATGCACCACCTAAAATACCAGCAACACCCATCATATGGAATGGATTTAATGTCCAGTTATGGAAACCTTGTAAGAATAATAAGAAACGGAAAATTGCAGCTACACCAAAACTTGGAGCAAAGAACCAGCTAGCTTGACCTAAAGGGTATAAAAGGAATACAGATACGAAGATTGCAATTGGTCCTGAAAATGCTAATGCGTTATAAGGACGAATACCTACTAATCTAGCAAGTTCAAATTGTCTTAAACAGAATCCGATTAATCCAAAAGCACCATGTAGTGCTACAAAGGCCCAAAGACCACCAATTTTACACCAAAGTGTGAAGTTACCTTGAGCTTCAGGACCCCATAATAATAATAAAGAGTGACCCATACTATTAGCAGGAGAAGATACTGCTGCTGTTAAGAAGTTACAACCCTCTAAGAATGAACTTGCTAAACCATGAGTATACCATGAAGTTACAAAAGTAATTCCAGTTAACCAACCACCTAAAGCTAAATAAGCACAAGGGAATAAAAGTAAACCAGACCATCCAATAAATACGAAACGATCACGTTTTAACCAGTCATCAATCAAACTAAAAAGACCAGGAGCTTTTTTAGTTTGTCCAATTGTAATTGTCATATTTAAAAATTTATTTGTTTTTAAGTTTATTTAATATTGAATAAAAAAATTAAATGTCATTACTCTATAAAATTTGAAATTCTTATATTATTAACACTAACTTTAAATGAAATCTTTAATGAAGATTTCTTATTTTAATTTTAAATTTATTCCTCGTTCTGTCTTCAAACTATTATACGTTATATAATTTTATTAAAATTTATAAAATCATTAAAAAAGTAATAAAATAAAAGTATATATCTATATAATAATACTATAAGTATTATTATATAGATATAGAAATACATATTAAACAATTTATATTATTTAATATAAAAAATTAGTTTTTTAGAAGTCTTTTTTAATTACTTGACAGAATAATATAGTTATGAATATAATATAAACTGTTTGTAAAAAATCAATTTCTACATTTCAAAAATCTTTATATTCATTATAAAGAGTAGATACAAATTTATACAGGAAAAAAAAAGTAAAAATACTTTTATTCAAGAGTTTGATCCTAGCTCAGGATGAACGCTAGCGGTATGCTTAACACATGCAAGTCGTACGGAAAAGAAATTTTTAGTGGCGAACGGGTGAGTAACGCGTGAGAATTTGCCTTTAGGAAGAGGATAACTTCTAGAAATAGATGCTAAAACTCTATATGTCTAACGATGAAAAAAGTAATTTGCCTAAAGAGAAGCTCGCGTCTGATTAGCTAGTTGGTAGGGTAAAGGCCTACCAAGGCGACGATCAGTAGCTGGTCTGAGAGGACGATCAGCCACACTGGAACTGAGACACGGTCCAGACTCCTACGGGAGGCAGCAGTGAGG